>Ga0207996_1000097_pt1 | contig 76017 bp, 71 predicted proteins | sample AntAceMetag02UKG_FD_184773 | JGI IMG/M metagenome (GOLD analysis project Ga0207996, IMG submission 184773) | Saline lake microbial communities from Ace Lake, Antarctica - Antarctic Ace Lake Metagenome 02UKG (SPAdes) (version 2) | ecosystem: Environmental > Aquatic > Non-marine Saline and...
TTTAAGTTAAAGTTGTTTGCCAAAGCGACTTCATCTTAACAGGAGGTTTCTTTTTTCGATAGCTATTAAGAAAAATTTATTTATGCTATACGGGGGAGTGTAACCTGTTGGTTTTTTAATATATAACGTCCATCACTAAGTAAACAATTTGACATGATAAAAAGCCGTCAAAAATCAAGGGCGGAAGCAAGGGGGTTGTATTGTTACCGGGCGGTTGTGGAGGCGGAATATTCATTGGTAGATTAGGCGAGACTTATTGGCATGACTGTTCAAGATGTGGGATATACTGTGCGAAGGGGTGAGCGAATCGCTAAAGAAAACAATTATAGACTTATAGATTGAGTTAATTACTTAGTGATGGACGTCCCCCACTCCACGACGCCAGAGGTGCTGCAAAAGAAAGGGGAGCAAAGTCATGCAAGTGTTTTCATACAAGCGATTGTATTTCTTGGTCATCATCTTTATCGTGATCTGTTGTTTTTGTGTAACTCCTGGGATGGCGCTGGAGAAGGGAAGTCAATCCAACTTCAGGACTCATAGAAAAGCTCAGGTCGTTGACGGTAAGACATCAGAGGCAATCCAGTTTGCAGAGGAGGTCACAAAGTATCTGGACACCAAGTATCCGGAAAGATCCGGTTATGCCTATATCGAGAAATCCGGCACAGCCACGACAATCCACTGGTTTGGTGACTACGAAAGTCTCGACGCCATTAAGCGAATACGGTCGGAGATTTTTTCAGACAAACAATACTTCGCTCTCCTTAAAAAGGCAGAGGGTCTCTTCGTCCAAGGAAGTCTTCGCGATACCTTGCTGACATCCATCGCCGCCTTCGCACAGAAGGAGACGGTTGCCGAGAGAGGCCTTACGATTGCTCCGCCTTCGACTAAAACAGCGTCTGTTGATGAACCGAAAAGGTCGTCACGCTCGGCCGAAATTGTTACAGCCTGGCGTGCCATCGCAGCGCACGACCCGGACGAAAGAGTTCGCAACCCCGATTATCTGGCTGAAAAGTTCATCCGCCCAGGATTCCTTGAAACGATTGGGTTCAGTTCCGATTTTGAACTCTCCCGGAAGTGGCTCAAAATGAGGGGGGACTTCACCTATTACTATGTTAACGCGCGCACCCATCACATCGACACCATCCTAAAAAAAGTGGCATCTGAAGGGGTAAAGCAGGTGGTCATTCTGGGTGCCGGGTACGACAGCCGGGCCTACCGCTTTAGGAAGATTTTTCCGGACCTGAAATTTTTAGAGGTGGACCTGCCTGCCACACAGGCGCAAAAGAAGGAACGTTTAACGGAAATATTCGGTTCCCCACCCGACTGGGTGGCCTACGCCCCGATAGATTTCAATACCCAGCGCCTTGAGGATGTCTTGAAAGAAGCGGGCTATGACTCGACCAAGAAGACCTTCTTTGTATGGGAGGGTGTCACATATTTTATCACGGAAGAGGGCGTCGACAGCACACTACGATTTATCGCTCAACATTCGACACCAGGCAGCTCGGTGGTATTCGATTATATGCATCGATCGGTGATCGACGGAGATTTCAGCGAATACCCGGAGGCCCGGGAGCTGTTCGCGGTGATGGCAGAGAAGGGAGAGCCTTACATTTTCGGTATCCCGGAAGGAGGGGCTAAGGACTTTATCAATCAAAGGGGGCTTGCGGTCCTATCCGATCTTGGCCCTGATGAGCTGACAAAGCGCTATCTTCTTCGCAGCGATGGTACCACTGACGGCCCCACGGCCCGCTTCGCTCGGATCATACACGCTGTGGTGCCCGGTCACTAAACAAAGAAGGACCGGGAGAGAGAAACTGCTCAATCACTTGTTGGTATCGGGATGAAATGAAAAACAGATGCGAATATGGATAAGGAGTCAAGTCTGATCTTGATTCATGATTACAGTGTGGGATGAATAGGGCGAGAAACCTCAAGTCTAACGAGAGGATTCCGGGCAGGGACCTGGACTGTAAGGGAGTGGGGGATGTCCATCACTAAGTAAACAATTTGACATGATAAAAAGCCGTCAAAAATCAAGGGTGGAAGCAAGGGGGTTGGAAATTGATCTGGGGTCGGGCCAAGCTAAGTGTTTGAAAATTTGAATAAAGATATAAAAAATGAGCCCAAAAACCGATCTATTTTGATGTTTTTGATGCTAAAAAGGGCATTTTAAGAGAGCATCCGATTTACAGAAAGAGCGGCGGTATAGATTTCTCTTTAACCGCCGATTTCTTTTTTGGAGCGGGGGATATTTATGAATGTATCGAAGGTAGCCAGTGTCACATCTTGATTTGTGATTTATTTTCACAAATCAAGATGTGACACCGCTTGATTTTTTTAATACGAAAATGAGCCTTCTAAGGGAATTTTTATCATACCTTGATTTTTAATATTTCAAAATTCTAACATTCCAAATGAACCGAGCGAGCCGGTTATTCTGGGTGTTGAGACGGACGAAGCACAGCAAAAACTACAGCGGCAAGTTGATGATAGCCCTACTCCCCTTTTTTTTCTAAAAGCACCACGATTAAGCTATTTTTCACAAAATCGTAATATTATAATTGAAATTCATAGACAATAATCATTTTTCATGCCATTATAATTCTGTCAAACAAAAAGAGAATTCATAAAAATGGCTCATTATAATCAAAATTCACAGCGCGCAATTATTTTTCACGGTTTTCCAACATTAGAGGAAGGAAGCAGTTTAGCTGGATATTCAGCATTAATTTCAGCACATGGTTTAAAAGTCCCTGTTCCTGATCATCTATGTGTCATAGGCACGAAACACAAAAAATATAATTATGAACAATGGCATATTTTTACACCGCGTCATATGCCGAGAGACACTCTTTATGGACATTTGGTCTTTGCACTTAAATATGAGGGTGTTGATCTGGCTGTTCTCAATGCTCTATTTAAAAAAATTGAACCCGAAGAAATCCAGGAAATTATTCTTTCAGAGCCTACAGGTAGGTATAGCCGGCGGTTGTGGTTTTTATGGGAGTGGTTGCGTGATGAGCTACTGGATATTGAAGATGCAACGATGGGAAATTTTGTTCCACTCATTGACAGCAAGTTACAATATGAAGGGAAATCGTATCCATCCAGGCGTCATCGGGTTCGCAATAACTTGCCGGGGACGCGAAATTTCAGCCCATTGATCCGAAAAACGGAAAAACTTGGAAAGTTTATTGGCAAGAAGCTGTCAGAAACAGCTATGAAAAATATCGGCCAGACTCACCCCGATCTTTTAAGCCGTGCCGCTGCTTTTCTTTTGCTCAAAGATTCAAAAGCCTCTTACGCAATCGAAGGGGAAACCCCTCCCCACACCCGGATAGAGCGATGGGGGAGAGCTATAGGTGAAGCCGGAAAACGCAAAATAAGTGTTTTAGAACTGGAGTATCTGCAACAGATTGTCATTGAAGACAATCGCTTCATAACACCAGGATTAAGAAAAGAAGGCGGTTTTGTCGGGGAACATGATCGCACCACGGGCATGCCCATGCCCGATCACATTTCCGCTTGCGCAAATGATTTAAACACTTTGCTATCGGGCCTTATCGATACGTATGAGCTCCTTTGCAAGGATGATTTTGATGCTGTTCTATTAGCAACTATTCTTGCTTTTGGCTTTGTTTTTATTCACCCGTTTGAAGATGGAAACGGGAGGATTCACCGTTATTTGTTTCACCATCTCCTGGCTGAAAAAGATTTTGTTCCGAAAGGATTAATATTCCCAGTATCTGCTGTTATTTTGGCTCGGATAGAGGAATACAGGAAAGTATTGGAGCATTTCTCAAAGCCCAGGCTTGATCATATTGAATGGCGTCCAACAGAGAAAAACAATATTGAGGTACTAAACGAGACTATCGATTTATATCGTTATTTTGATGCAACCAAACAGGCCGAATTTTTCTTTGAATGCGTTGAGGAAACAGTAAATAAAACGCTTCCTGAAGAAATCGCATACCTTAGACAATATGATATTCTTAATGAATTCATCAAAAACTATATCGATATGCCTGATAAGCTCGTTGATTTGCTTATACGATTTCTTTCCCAAAACGATGGGAAGCTGTCAAAACGTGCAAGAAGAAGGGAATTTGAAAAGTTGACTGATGATGAAATTCGGGTGATTGAAGAAAAATATGCAGAGATTTTGGAATTCGGGGGACACCTTACTTATTTATAACCATAAAATGCACCGGATAAACCGGTGACTTTTTCGTTGTGCTTCTCAATACATAGAATGAGGAAATTTTATGAATACAGTACTTGTACATTTTCATCCAGACTTCACTGAAGAACTAATAAGTTTATTCGAAAAATGGAATCAAGTTCAGAATCAACTGTTTTTCAAGGGAGTAACCCCGGCAAAAGAATATGAGGCCCAACTACTATCTCCTGGGGCAATAAATGATGAAACCTCATTTAAATTAGCAAATAATATCAGAGAGAGAAACGGAAGTACACGCAATGATTTGATAATTATATTCACAGAGAAAAGGCTGTTCGCTACAAAAAGGGAGTGGGGGACGTCCATCACTAAGTAAACAATTTGACATGATAAAAAGCCGTCAAAAATCAAGGGTGGAAGCAAGGGGGTTGTATTGTTACCGGGCGGTTGTGGAGGCGGAATATTCATTGGTAGATTAGGCGAGACTTATTGGCATGACTGGTCAAGATGTGGGATATACTGTGCGAAGGGGTGAGCGAATTGCTAAAGAAAACAATTATAGACTTATAGATTGAGTTAATTACTTAGTGATGGACGTCCCCCAGTCCACTCCGGATAAACCGTTGATTTTCATGTTATAAAAATAATAAAAACAAAAGGATCTCTTTAAAAATTTATTCCTCCAACAAGAATTTATAATAAGGGATATCGGCATCGAATCAAAAAAAAACAAGACTATCCACTGTTCTGAGTGCAACTCTGCCTGCAACTCTGAAGATCTTTTTAGCATCGATAACCGGCAAGTGTGCCGAAAATGTCTTTTTGGGAATGGCACGCCTGTCACTATCTACCCCATTGGAATCGTCAACAACAATATTGAAAGGGACGACACGCCGTTTGGAAGAAAAGGGACTGACACAGTTTCGAGAATTGACCTGTTACCTTCCCAAAAACGTTTTATGTCCGGACTTGACCAGGAACCCGAGATTACAATAGTTTATTATCTGCATAAATCCCGTTCGGTTAAAACATTCTTTAAGCGAGGACTTGACGGCAAACAGGTTGGGGTGTTTGCCTCCCGAACCCCGGACAGACTCTCAAGGATCGGAATCCAGAATGTAAGGCTCCTTGATATCAATGGCACCACATTGTTTGTCAAAGGACTGGATGCCGTCAGCGGAACTCCGGTGTTAGATATAAAATTAAAAATTTGATTAATGTGATTCTGATTAAGGAGGAGGACCAGGTGTCACAACCTTGATTGTTGCACCTAAAACCTGCATTCAACTTTTTCAAAGATACAAAGAAATTACGGTATTTCAATATTTTGGTAAAAGAATAAAACGGATAAAACAACACCGAAATGCTGTCAAAAACCCGAGGTTTTCTTTCCAAAAAATTGAACCCTTCGGGAGCGCCTCTTTTTCCGAATCTACGGCGTTATCAAGCGCTTGCAGTATTATAATACGGCTGCGCGCTTGCTGCCTTGTAGCTTCGGCAAAAAAGACGCTTGCAGGATTTAGGTTGCACTATATTTTAGAAGCAAAATACATGATAAAACAAGAAATGTGGGGAGTGGGGGACGTCCATCACTAAGTAAACAATTTGACATGATAAAAAGCCGTCAAAAATCAAGGGTGGAAGCAAGGGGATTGTATTGTTACCGGGCGGTTGTGGAGGCGGAATATTCATTGGTAGATTAGGCGAGACTTATTGGCATGACTGGTCAAGATGTGGGATATACTGTGCGAAGGGGTGAGCGAATTGCTAAAGAAAACAATTATAGACTTATAGATTGAGTTAATTACTTAGTGATGGACGTCCCCCAGTCCATTACGTGGGAGATGTGGCGGAAGAACTCAAGAAATTTCCCATCACCCCCTGGTGCCATGTGGTGATCGTAACCCGCGGCCACGAACTGGACGGCGTGGCCCTGTCGACTGTAATCCGCTCACCGGCGCGATACCTGGGGATGATCGGCAGTCGTACCAAGAAAGCCAAGATCTATGCCGAACTGCTGGAAAAAGGGATCGAACAGGATTTCCTGGACCGGGTTCATGCGCCCATCGGACTGAATATCGGGGCCGAGACCCCCGAGGAAATCGCCGTGGCCATCATGGCGGAAATTATCTCCATCGGTCGCGATGGAAAGCTTGAAAGGGATCTTATCAAATCTCACCCTTGAAGTATTCAAGATCAGAAGACAGTTTTCCGGGGCATTTAATGGCGTAGCCCCCATATCTTTTAATGTTTTAATAGACTTGCCAAAGTACCCCAATTATGTTTTTCTGATAAAAGGCATTCAGGGATATGAAATTCTTGAAGAAGCCTTGGTCGGAAGCATTGTCCGGTGGGTAATCCGTTGACCCCATAAACCTGTTTTGTGGTTTGCCCGTCCGAAGATGAAGATTGGAAGGTAAGATTGGCTGCGCTTTTTAAGCGATAAAGGTGATCCAGATGATTATTGCCGGATTAAAACTGACGATTTTAGGGATGGGGGTTGTGACCATCTTCCTTTTGATTCTCGTTCTGATTGTAAGCATCTCTTCCAGGTTGTTGGGGGAAGAGAGTACCAAAGAACGGATCAAACTTGAAGCGGACGAGCGACGGAGACGAAAAAGAAGGGCATCCGGCAAGGAAGACGGCACCCTTATTGCGGTTATCAGCGCAGCCGTTGCCGCCTATCGAAGCAAGAGGGCATAATTTGTAATAGCGGGTTCCCCGGACACAGTGCGGCATTTCGGAAGTTTTTTCGGCGGGACAGGGATTAGGGATTTTCTTTTTGGACGGAGAGCAATGATGATTAAAAAAATACGGTTTATGGACACTTCCCTGCGGGATGGGTTTCAATCGGTTTTTGGTGCACGGGCGCTCACAGATGATTTTATCCCGGCTGTTGAAGCGGCTGTGCATGCCGGTATCGATTTCCTTGAAGCCGGCGGTGGGGCTCGGTTTCAAAGCCTGTTTATGTATTGTGGTGAATCGGCCTTTGACATGATGGACCGATTTCGCAATGCCGCCGGACCCGATGCGAGTCTCCAAACGCTGGCAAGGGGAATCAACGTGGTGGCGCTGTCGGCACAGCCCAGGGATATGATTGATCTTCATGCCAGAATGTTTAAAAAACACGGTATGACCCATATCCGAAATTTCGATGCTCTGAATGACGTGCGAAACCTGATCTATTCCGGGCAGTGCATTAAAAACGCGGGCCTGCATCACCAGGTGGTTGTATCGATGATGGAGCTGCCGCCGGGTTGCAGCGGCGCCCATGACACGGCGTTTTATCTGAAAACCCTGAGGAAAATTCTTGATTCAGGACTGCCCTACGATTCCGTCTGTTTTAAAGACGCGTCCGGCACCTCCAACCCGAAAAAAGTCTATGACACCATAAAGGGCGCCCGGAAGCTTTTGGGAGATGATGAAGTGATTTGGGTGCATACCCATGAAACCGCCGGTGTGGGGGCCGTTCAGTACAAGGCGGCTATCGAAGCCGGATGCGACGGGATCGACCTGGCGCGACCGCCCCTTTCCGGGGGTACCTGTCAGCCGGATCTGCTGACCTTGTGGCATACCCTCAAAGGCACCGATTACACCCTGGATATCGATGCCCATAAGATTATGGAGGCCAACCGGGTTCTGGAGGAATGTCTGAAAGATTATTTTTTTCCACCCGAAGCCCGCCAGATATCCTCCGAGGTCATCCTTTCACCCATGCCCGGCGGCGCTTTGACCGCCAACACGATGATGATGCGGGATACTGGGACCTTTGAATTGTATCCGAAAGTGATCGAAGCCATGAGCGAGTGCGTGGCTCGTGGGGGGTTCGGCACATCGGTGACGCCGGTGTCCCAGTTTTATTTTCAGCAGGCCTATGCCAATGTGACACAGGGCCCATGGCAGAAAATCACCGATGGTTACGGCAAAATGCTCCTCGGTTATTTTGGGCGCACCCCTGTGAAACCGGATCCGGAGATCGTCCGGATTGCCGAACAGCAGCTGGGAAAGCCCGTATTCAAAGGCGATCCTCTGGACGTCCTCGAACCCGGCATTCCCATTGCCAAAGCCATTCTTGAAAAGGAAGGCCTTCCGGTTACGGATGAAAATATTTTTATCATTGGGGCGCTGGCCACGCCGGGTGGCAACAAAGGCCTCGATTTTCTACAAGGTAAAGCCAGTGTCAATGTCCGTAAGGTGAGCCGGGAAACCGATGTGGAAAAAACACCGGTGGCGGCTCCGCCCTCTCGACCGGCCGTCCGGATCGGGCCCGTGGATTACACCGTAACCATGGAGGGGAAAGCGTATCAGGTTACGGTCGAGGAATCCGGCAAGGTATCGGCGGTTGCCCCCCGTGTGGAAGTTACGCTTCAACCACCTCTCACCGTGGAAATCAGGGCCAAGTTGCAGGGTATCGTCTATGAGATTTTTGTTGTCCCGGGGGATCGGGTGGGTAAGGGCGATACCCTGATGATTCTTGAAGCAATGAAGATGGAAACGGCTGTCGTGGCGGCTGCCGACGGGAACGTTGTCACGGTGGAAGTGGAAAAAAATCAGGTGGTGAAAACCAACCAGTTGCTCGTAACCCTTTCTTAAACTGGAGAAACAAGAATGCGATCCAAGTGTTTGGCCATCGCCTTTGTCATGGTAATGTTGCTATCCGTGTCAGCAGTTGCTTTGGCTGCAAATGCGGGAGGGGCTGCGGCATCCTCACCTGAAAGGTTATCATCTCTCGGAGATATGCTGGTCGACTTTGGCAAGTCCACCGGTATTTTTGCTTATCTTTTCCCTGTCAATGGTCATTGGACCCGGGGCATCGGCTGTTTGCTCATGGCAGGCGTCGGCCTCCTCATGCTGTTTTTGGCCATCCATAAGGGATTTGAACCCTTGATCCTTGTGCCCATGGGATTTGGGTGTATCCTGGCCAATATTCCCCTGGCGGGCCTTAATGAGACGGGCGGTATCCTCTATTACATTTATGCCATCGGCATCAAGACGGGGGTTCTTCCGCTCCTGGTTTTCATGGGGGTTGGGGCCATGACCGATTTCGGTCCCATGATCGCCAATCCCAAGCTGGCGCTTTTAGGAGCTGCGGCCCAGTTCGGGATTTTTACCACCCTGATCGGTGCACTGGTATTGAGCGATATCGTCCCGGGTATCAATTTTGACCTTTTTGATGCGGCCTCCATCGGTATCATCGGTGGCGCTGACGGCCCCACAGCGATTTTTTTGTCGAGCCGGCTATCTCCCCAGCTACTGGGGCCCATCGCTGTGGCGGCCTATTCCTACATGGCGCTGGTGCCCATTATCCAGCCTCCCATCATGCGTGCTTTAACCAATGCCAAAGAGCGAAAAATCCGCATGCAACAGCTACGCTATGTGGGCCGGGTGGAAAAGATCATTTTTCCCTTATTGGTTCTGGGGCTCTGTATGCTTCTGCTGCCTTCAGCAGCACCCCTCATCGGCTTTTTTACATTCGGGAACCTGATGCGGGAATGCGGTGTGGTGGAGCGTCTTTCCAAAACCACCCAGAACGCTTTAATTAATATCGTCACCATTCTGCTCGGCCTGGGAGTCGGGTCCCGTCTTTCGGCGGATAATTTTCTGAATCTGGAAACACTGGGCATCCTGCTGCTCGGGGCTTTTGCTTTCAGCATCGGTACGGCGTCAGGCGTGCTGCTGGCCAAGGGGATGAACCTTTTTTTAAAAACCAAAATCAATCCGCTGATCGGTTCGGCCGGAGTATCGGCGGTGCCCATGGCTGCCCGGGTCAGCCAGAAGATGGGAACGGAAGCCGATCCTGAGAACATGTTGCTCATGTTCGCCATGGGCCCCAACGTCTCAGGGGTCATTGGATCGGCGGTAGCAGCGGGTGTTTTGTTGACGCTGAAAGGCTAGACGGGGTGGATTCGGGCCTAAGCGCAGCAAAATGAAATAATGGAGATTGCTTCAAAAGCATCAATTTGAGGAGGTAAAGAATGACCATCCGAGTCTTTATGACACGAAAATTTCCTCGGCTGCCGGGCGAAATGGAGGCTGAATTGTTGCCCCAGCTGGCGCCGCTGTTGATGGAATTAAGGGGCATGGCCTTACGTCAGCCCGGGTACATCTCTGGTGAAACCATGCGGAATATCGCCGACCATAGTGAATATATCGTTATTAGCACGTGGAAGTTGATTGAAGACTGGCAACGGTGGTTCGCAAACAGCAAAAGGGCAGAACTTGAAGGCAAAGTGGATAACATTCTGGGCTGCTCTACGGAGTACAAGGTTTATTCCTATGATTAAAGATCAGGCCAGTGGCTATCCCATGGTGAGGCCTGCTCATATTGATATGCTGCCTGAAGGACCAACGCATCGCCATATCTTGGGCCTATGATCTGAAGGCCCGCCGGTAGACCCGATTCAGTGAGTCCGGCTCTGACTGTAGCGGCGGGATGGCCGGAGAGGTTAAACGGGTATGTAAATGCTACGGCGCCGAACAGTGGAATCGGTTCGCCGTCAATTTCTGAGGGCGGGGGGCCTTTGGCCGAAAATGCTTCGGTGGGCATGGTGGGTGTCAAAAGAAGGTCAAAACGGTTGAAGAACTTCCAGAGGACCCGGTTCAAAGCAGTTCGGGTTTCCTGAATGTTCACATGGTCGTGGAGGGAAAGATCTTTTGCGCTGTCCACCAATGTTCGATCCCATGGATCAACTCCCCGGGTCATAGGTGCCAAGATGCTGGTTTTCCCGGATGGCTGGATTGTGGGAAGCGTCGGTGGCGGCGCCATGGAAAACCAGGTGATTGAAGAAGCCGGATCAGCGCTGAAAAACGCATGCCCAAAATGGTGCAATATAAGCTTAAAGAAGTAGAACTGGGTCATTTGGGGGTGTGCGGTGGTGAAAACGATATTTTCATTGATGTCATTTCCGGGAAAAAACAACTCCTTATTGTGGGTGCCGGTCATCTGGGGCAGCAACTCTCGAAACTGGGTGCTTTCCTGGGGATGGACGTGATTGTGTTTGATGACCGTTCCGAATATGCCAATGATGAGCGATTCCCGGATGCCCGTGACCTTATCGTGGGAGATGTGGAAAAGGAACTCGAGAAATACCCCATCACCCCCTGGTGCCATGTGGTGATCGTCACCCGGGGCCACGAACTGGACGGTGTGGCCCTGTCGACTGTAATTCGCTCACCGGCGCGATACCTGGGGATGATCGGCAGTCGTACCAAGAAAGCCAAGATCTATGCCGAACTGCTGGAAAAAGGGATCGAACAGGATTTCCTGGACCGGGTTCATGCGCCCATCGGACTGAATATCGGGGCCGAGACCCCTGAGGAAATTGCCGTGGCCATTATGGCGGAAATCATCACCATCGGTCGTGACGGCAAGCTTTAGGGGGATTCCCTTGAATAGTTTTAAAGAGAGGGCTTCATCATGGAAAAGATCCGCATAGGTGTCAGCACTTGTCTTACAAAAGGAACTCAAAACCCAGCAGGGTTACATCGTCTTGAATCTTCTTACCGCCTCCAAAGGACATCAGCGCCTCGTAAACGCCTTTCACAAGTTCGGCCACCGGGAGGTCTTTCATCTGTTCCAGAAGCTCATGGAAACGGTCATCGCCGAACAACGTCCCCTCTCTGTTTTGATATTCGGTTATCCCGTCTGTATGCAGAATCAGTTTGTCCCCGGGCGCCAGCTCTTTTTGCCCATCCTCGAAAGGGAGAATCCCTCCCATGCCCACGATGGTTCCGCCCTGTTTTAGCGGCTCCGGTGCCATCCCCTTTCGAAGCAATAAGGGATGCGGGTGGGCGGCGCTGCTGTATTGAAGACGCAGGTCCTTTGTATCGATGATGAGATAGGTCATGGTGAAGTACTTGTCGAACCGTTCCATAGGGTAGGCTTCATCCAGCATGGACAGGACTTCTGCTGGAGATGCCAACCGATAGAATGGCGGTTCCGCTTGTTTTCGCTGCGTCAATCCACCGTTTTTGTCCTGAAACATCTGCGAAACCGAAACCGTAACCATGGCGGCCGGCACCCCGTGACCGCTCACATCCAATACATAACAGCCCAAATGACGACGATCATCGAGCCAGAAAAGGTTGAAGATGTCCCCGCCCACATGTTCGCACGGCTCGAACCGCCAGGCGATATCCAGCTTTTCGGCGGATGTTGGCTTTTTTGGCAAAAGGGCTTGCTGAATGCCTGCTGCGGCCTCAAGGTCTTTTTCCAGCAGTTCCTGTTTTCTCACCAGTGTCCGGTTCAACAAACTGAGCTTTTGCTCGGCCGCTGAATATTTCAGTACCAGTTCTTTGAGCAACTGGTTGTTAATCTCATTGTCTTTTCTAAGGGCCTTATATTCCATCAGGTCCCGAACAAGCTGGTCGTAATCCAATCTGGAATCCTTCAGGGTCATGGGCCTGCCTCCAACCGTTTGTTGAAAGGTTCCGTTTGATCCGGAAGAATTCCGTCAATGCCAACGCCTTTGAGCTGCGACAGATGGCAAAGTATGGTATCCACATCCTGGTTACGAGGGATGACGCTCCCATGCTGGGGGGCGATGATGGAGAAAGGAATTTCCTGAATTCTTTTCAAGGCAAGGCTCAGGGCCTTTTTTGAAGTCATGATACGGCCGTGAAATTCCAATATGTCCGGAATGGGGCAATAGGTTAGGCCCTGTACGCAATGCGCAAATTCGCGGCACTCGTGGCATGCTGAATCGAGTTCCAGAAAAAGATTCCATTTGGCCCCGAAACTGCCAAAGAGATCGCTGGTAAAAAGGACCCCGCTCTGCTCGTCGAAAGTGATAAAACTTCCGCCCGAATGGGAGTAAGGGGTGTTTACAAAACGCAGGGTTCGACCGCTGGAAAACTGAAACTGGTGGTTAATCTGATCCAGGGAAATCAATGGAGAAGAAACCGAGTAGTGCCGAATAAACATGTTATTCTGGGTGTCTGAGATGATCTTGAGGTCCTCTTTACCGATAATGTCTTCGAAATTGCTGATGCTGCCAACCAGGTCGGGGTCGTAATGCTGATAGATCATGGCGACGATGGAAGAGGGATGTATGCCGGTCTGAAGGATTTTCATCATCACCGTGGGAAAATCGGGCCGGCTGCCCCCGTCAATAACCACGGCCTCTTCCCCGTCGATAATCAGGTAGGGGTTGCAGTGTAATCCACTCGGCTTGTCGTAGAACCCCACCCAGTAAATGTTGTCTGAAATCGGTATGGCCTTTTCATAGTCAAGGGAATTCTTTGTTTCATCATTCATGGCTTGTACACCCCTCCGGTCGGCTTCCACCTCTGTTTGAGACTTTTCGCCGGGAGAAACTATAGGCACGCTTGGCGTTGTGTGTCAAGCCGAATTCAACCTTCCCGCTTTAGCGGGATTGCGGGGCCAATTCGTAGACTGAAATTGAACATTTTTCCTTGACCAAATAAATAAAATCTTATATAAAGGTCACTTGCTCAAGCCTAATCTTTCAAGAGTCAGGATTTTGAGTACTAATCTTTGTGAAAAAGGCAAAGACACCCCATTTTAACAGGAAGTCTTTCATGAGACGATCTGTTCTGATACTGAGTCTGATCGCCATAGGGCTACTCACCACACAGGCCTATCATCTATTCAAACCGGACTGGGTATTGTTTCGAAAAGGAGAAGATTGTTTCTCAAAAAAGGAGTATTCACAGGCCATCCCCTATTACGTGGGTCTGCTCAAAAGCGGGTTTGAGGCGCCGGAACTCCTGAGTCATTTAGGAACGTCATACGTTGCCACCGGTGATTTCGGCAAAGCGATGCCGATCTTTGAGAATATCATCAACCACAGTCCGGACAAATTATCGGTCCTCAAGGAACTGGCTAATATCTACGTAACTTTTGGCCGATTCAAAAATGCCATAACCTTTTATCAAACTTTCCTTCAAGATCAACCCGACAACACGTCCGTCCGCATCCTTCTGGCGAGGGCTTTAACCTGGTCCGACCGTTTTGAGGAGGCTATTGTTGAATATAAAAAAGCTTTGGGGGAAGAAAAATGAAAAACTTTAAAAACAAACGTCTTTTGTCCGCATTCATTTCGCTGGGGGTTCTTTTTCTCTTTGGGACATCCTCTGCCCTATCAGAGGAGAACCCCCCAAAGTTTCTTATTCCGCCATCGATTCAAAAAACACCGGTTTCAAAACCAAAGAGAGTGAAGCCTGGAGAGGAGATCCCGAACTGGGTGGCCCGCCTGGAACTGGCAAGGGTCCTGAGCTATGCAAAGCGATACGATGAGTCCATCACCGAATATGAAAAGGTTCTGAAAGAGAAACCCGGCCTTGTGGAAGCGAAGGTTGAAATGGCCAAGGTCCTCTTCTGGAAGGGGGATCAAAAAGCGGCTGTCCGGATTCTGGAACGGGTTCCGCCAAAAGATATGACAGGGGACACGAAGGTCCTGATGGCCGATCTCCTTGTGGCGCAGAAGAATTACGCAAAGGCTGAACCGCTCTACAAAGCCCATCTGGCCAGCCACCCGGAGGACCAGGTCGTCAGGCTGAAGCTTGCCGAGATGTTGAGCTGGCAAAAGAAATATGATGCGTCTCTTAGTGAATACAGGAAAATCCTGAAGGCAGTGCCCGATGATATTCAGGTAAGGAGACGGTATGCTTTTGTGCTCATCTGGGCGGGCAAGCATTCAGAGGCAGCTTCGGAGCTTCAAAAGACCCTTGATTAGGTAACCCTGGACTTTTTCGGTCCTAAGTTTGATACGGTAAACTCCCTGCTGTTTAATCATGGAACGTGATAGATGGAATCTTTTCTGTTAACGATCTTATTTAGGGGACGTCCCTGGGTGACACGAAATCGTCACATCGGTTGTCTTGCCCTTCTATACGTCTGCCTGATCTGTCCTTCGAATGTATCCGCACTTCAGGTCCAAAATCCTCCGGTGGCGTTAACTCGTTTAACATACCAGAACACCAATGGGTGTACAGGAGCGGTTATACATCTCTCCGGTCCATTGGAATTTTTCAAGCAACGCCTGCGCCATCCGGAAAGGTTCTATATTGATCTGAAAAACGCGACCATCGGGACCGGTTTTAAACGGTTATATCCAGTGAAAGAAAACCTAGTGAGGACCATAAGAGCCGGTCAGTTTGATGCTGACACGGTGAGAATCGTTTTTGATCTCACATCAGATAAGTATGACGTGGAGGCCGTTTTTCTCAGAAATCCCTACCGAATTGCGGTGCACATCTGCAGAAAACATGAAGACAATCAGGTCCGGGTCAGGCGTTCCTCTCATGCCACCAGTTCATTTATCCCGGAGGAAAATTGGATCACAGATTTTGAGGCCCGACTCGCCCTCGCGAGAATCCTTTCTTACGATGACAATACCCTGGACAAATCGCTCAAAGAATACAGGATTATGCTCAAGCAGAAACCGGGGAACCGTCTTCTAAGCCTTGAGATGGCGCGCCTTCTGATCCGAAAGGGTCAAGCAGAAGAGGCCCTGTCCATTCTCGGGAGCATCCGAGCGATGCATCCAAACGATCCTGAAACCCTTGTTGCTCTGGCTGATCTGGAGGCAAGCCTTGGACACGCGGCAAGGAGTCGCGACCTTTATATGGATGCCGTCCGCGTAAGTGATCAGCCCGAGATAACGAAGCTGAAATTGGCGGACCGGATGAATATGTGGGGGGACTTTCATAAGGTTGAGACAATTTACAGGGAGAATCTCAACGCCCATCCCGAGGACAGGTCTGTGGCATTGCAGCTGGCAGCATTGCTCAGAAGCTCGGAGCGTTATGGCGAATCGGAAGGGATGTATAGACTACTGCTCGCTGAATCTCCTGATTCGAAGGAGGTTCTCATGGGGCTTGCCCAGGTAAAACGCCTGGAAAAAAACTTCGATGCCGCCGGAAAACCGGTTGACCGATGGCTTGAACTTGAGCCCGATGACCCCGAAGGGCTTTTGTTAAAGGGTGAGATCCTGTTCTTTCAGAAACGATATGAAGATGCTCTGAACACCTATTCAAGGCTGTCAAAAATGAAGTGCTGCCGCTCAAAAGGCCTTATGGGCATGGGAAAGGTATATGTGGAACAGGGAAAAGATGATCTTGCCCAAACCTGTTTTTTTGAGGCTCTTGAGGCTGCGCCTCAAGACGTAGAAGCCCAATTTTATGCGGCGGGAACTGATAAAGCTACCTCAGAGAACTTTGTTAACGCCCTGTTGAACGACAGGAGCATGTCTGCGATGACATTGGGCAAATGGGCGAGACTGTACGCAACACACGGATTCAACAAAATTGCCATAAAATGTTACGAGGCCGCTCTCCATCGGGATCCTGAGTATTTTCCATCACAGATCGGTCTGGCCGAAATCCTGGCGATTGACCAACAGTATGATCCCGCCATAAAACGTTTTGAAGCCCTTGCACAGGTGTTTCCCGGCAACCGGAAGATCCTCATCGGGTGGGCCAGGGCGCTCGCATGGGGCAGAAGGTATGACGAATCCATTGCCTTATACGACAAAATCCATGGCACGGCGCCTGCTGATCCCGTTCCTCAAATGGAAAAGGCCCGCACGGCTGTATGGGCCAAGGAGATGGATCTCGCCTCAGAAGCTTACGAAGGCCTCCTTACACCCCCGGTTGATAATGAGCTTGCCCTCTCACTGAGGCCGGTTGCTGAGGTATCTGGAAATCCCGACTTAATCAGCGCAGTCGAAAAGTTGACAGAGAGCGCGGAGAAAGGCTCCGTTTTTCAGGGTGTTGACGCATTCAGTAAAGATTTGAAAAAACTAAGGCCCACCCTCTCTTCGGACACAAACAGACAGATTGACGACATCCTGATTCGATGGTACCCATCATTTGTTATTCAAAAGACGGCCTACCTGGAGGGTGAGGGAAAACGTCTTGTCTGGGACAAACGATTTTCCCGGGCCATGGATGCCTATGAGGAGCTACTCGCTTTCACGCCTGGAAACGAGGAGGCGATCTTTGACTATGCCCAGATTGAATGTGCACTGGGCCTGTGTGATGGTGAGGCGGAAACATACCGGAAACTTTTGGATATGGACAAACTCCACAGCTTGGCGGGGAAGGCCTTGGAAAGACAGAAGATCCGTCGCAATCCCTCGTTAAAGTTAGGTCAGATTTACTGGGCTGAACGGGGAAGGCATGGTCTGACGGAGATCGATCGATATCGAACCGATCTGGGAGTGGACGTGCCCATCGACTGCCGGTTTCATCTCAAGCTGATCAGTCATCACTGGATCGAGCACCCGAGTTTTAACAATACGTCCTACGGAGCAAATGGTTTCACCCTCGGTGGCAGCGGCACATTGACCCCTTACATCCGGGGGGAGGCCGGCTGGACCAAAAAAATATATCAAGACAGTGAACTCAAGAACACGGATACCGGTTACGCTCACCTCTGGTTTAATCTAAGGGATTATGCAACCCTCGGTCTGGGCTATGACAGAACAGACGAGCTTTACAACTATTTTGGACTTAGACAGGGAATCCAGGCCAGCTCATGGTGGATGTCAATCGACTCCAATATTACCCGCAGGCTGGAAGTCATGGGACGAGCAAAATACATGAATTACAATGATGACAATGAAGCGCAGCACTACCTGATGGAGGCGGGCTATTCCTTCACCGATCATCCCAGGATATTCAAGGTTGCACTGGCCGGTGAATACCGTAATACTCAAAACCTCGATGTGTACCAATATGAAGATGGCCAACTTGTTAATATTATCCACCCTTACTGGACTCCCCGGAACTATTACGCAGGCGGGGTTACGGTTGAATGGTATCATGATCTGTCGAAGCTGCTGTTCTGCGGCAGTCAGCTTCATTTCTACGATCTGGCCCTGAGCTTGGGCACGGATACGGAACATAACCCCGCCGTGGAACTCCGGGGAGGATGGCATTATGAGTTCCTCGATCACTGGACATTCAGTTTCCAGGGCCTGATCCATCGCTCTCAACTGTGGGATGCGGAAGGTATCTGGGCCGATATCAGGTATCAATTTTAATGCTATGAAGAAAGAAAAGAAATTTAAAGCTGGTCGGTCAGTCCTTTTGCTGCTTCCGATTCTGGTAATCATCCTCGCGGTTCTTTACCTTTTGGTGAGGACCTTCCTTTTTCTGATCCTGGATTATCACTGGTATGAAAAAATCGTCGCTCTTTGTCTCCTCTTTGCTGAAACATTTATCATCATACACGGTATCGGCTATTTTATTGAGATCTATCACGTCGTGGTCCATGGAAAAAGCCTGGTTCAACAAGATGACTCCCTGCCGCCCCTTGAAACATATCCACCTGTGGCCATTATTGTTTCTTCATATAATGAACCATTAGAAGTTGTAGAGGATACGCTGGTCACCTTTTACAACCTTACCTACCCCAATAAATATATCTACTTTTTAGACGATACCCGTTATGACCTGCCGGGCCAGGATCCTGAGGAGCGGAAACGCTACAGGGCGTCTATTGACGAAATGTGTCAGCGGATCGGGGTACGTCTCTTCCGGCGTCAATGGCGCGGCGCTAAGGCAGGGATGATCAATGACTTCCTCGATTATATCGAAGGGAAACCAAAGGAGGGGTTTGAATACCACAATTATTCGGGCACGGAAAAAAGGGAAAAAGAAAAATACATTGTGGTATTCGACGCCGACATGAACCCTTTTCCCGCATTTGTGGAGCAATTGGCGGCAAGGATGGAGGCGAATCCGAAACTGGCCTTTATTCAGACACCCCAGTATTATACGAATTTTGATTCCAACCGTATCGCGCACGCCTCCGGTCTTCAGCAGGCGGTCTTTTATGAATACATATGTGAGGGAAAGAGCCTGAGCGATGCTATGTTCTGCTGCGGCACCAATGTTATTTTCAGGCGCGAGGCCCTTATGGATGTGGGGGGCTTTGATGAAAGTTCGGTAACCGAAGATTTCGCGACCTCCCTGAAATTCCACCTCAGGGGATGGCGATCCGCCTATATCGGAAAGGTGATGGCATTTGGAATGGGTCCGGAGGATCTTGGTGGATTTTTCAAGCAGCAGTTCAGATGGGCTCTTGGCACGGTTGGGTTGTTCAGAGGGGTCCTCGGGTTTTTCCTGCGCAATCCCCGGCAACTGGTCTTTGTGAAGTGGTGGGAATATTTCCTGTCAAGCACCCACTATTTCATTGGGCTGGTCTTCCTGATAATGGTCCTATGCCCCCTGTTATACATGTTTTTGAACGTCCCAAGCTATTTTGCCAATCCGGAAATCTATGCGCTGTTTTTTGTCCCGTATTTTACCCTCACCATTTCCATCTTCTTCTGGACACTGAAGCAGCGCAACTATGCTTTCAAAGACCTTGTCCTGGGGCAGCTCCTTATGGGCATTACCTTTCCGGTCTATATCAAGGCATCCGTGTTGGGGTTGATAGGGGTTAAAGGCACGTTTGGGATCACACCAAAGGGCGGGGCCAAACAATTGCCGCTCAAGGCCCTGTGGCCACAACTTTCACTGGCCATTTTAAATTTTTCAGCCATCATCTGGGGCGTCAACAGGCTGATTTATGAACGGGAACCCATGGTTGCCCTTGTGGTCAACATGTGCTGGTGTCTCTACCATTTTCTGATATTGTCTTCCGTGCTCTATTTTAACAACCCTGAAAAGAGCTGATATCATGACACTCAAAAATTTCTGGCTCGTGCCCCTTTCCATGATGCTCCTTTTTCCTTCACTGATACGGGCCGGATCACCCCATTGCGGTTCAGCGCCCCTATTTTTCGGTGTAGCCCTGGATGGGTATCCCATTGGCAAAGAGCGCTTAAAAAGCATAGAAGAAGCCATCGGGGTATCGCCGGGAATGGTCTCTTTTTTTCTTCAGTGGCCTTCCATGACGCGCCAGGGATCTCACTGCTTCCCAAGAGAAAGCCTGGATGCTATCTGGAATACGGGCGCCATACCCTGCCTGACCTGGGAACCCATGTATTACAGCGAAGGTCGTGAGATCATGGTCTCATGCCATGACATTCTCAACGGGGTATACGATCCCTATCTGCTGGAATTTGCCAAACAAGCCGCACTGTGGAAGCGGCCATTCATGATGCGATTCGCTCACGAGATGAACGTTGCGCGGTATCACTGGGGAACGAAAAAGGAAGGGTATGGCCCCGAAAGTCCCCACATCTACAGACGTATGTTCAGATATGTGGTGACAATCTTTCAAAAGGCTGGTGCGAAGAACGTATTATGGGTTTTCTGCCCCAACTCGGAATCGGTGCCCAACGCCTCTTATGACCCGAGCGCCTCCTGGAACCGTATTGAGGATTACTACCCCGGCGATACGTACGTTGATGTTCTGGGGATTGACGGGTATAATTGGGGGACAACCCAGACAAGAGCGAAAAACGGTTGGGACAGCCAATGGAAAGAGTTCGCCGCCATATTCCGTCCTGCCAGGGAAAAGCTGCGGCAACTGGCTCCGGACATGCCGATTTTTGTGTTTGAGACAGCCAGCGTGAACCGGGGAGGCGACAAGGGCCTGTGGATCAAAAACGCATTCGAGACGGCCAGGGAATGGAAGCTGAGCGGGTTGATATGGTTTCAGGTGAAGAAGGAAAATGACTGGCGTATAAACAGCATGGGGAAGGCTCCATACGGCCATATCCCGGGGGCAACCGCTTGTTCTCCCCATCAATGGATTAGAGGTTTCACAAAATGACCAAGGAAGAGTTGATCAAACATATTCAAGAGGGTATTAAGACGGAAGAGAGCGCTGTTACGATTTATTCAAGACATCTCGCGGCGATTATCTCAAGAAGCGGCCTTCCGGAATCGAATATCTCCCAGATAAAAGAAACGCTTGAAATTCTCATTAAGGCCAATATTAAACATAAGAATTTGCTGAACTCCCTTATGAAACGGATTCAAGGAGGATCGATCGATGTTTACTGAAAATGATTTCCTGCACTATTTCGATCAGATCCAGAAAATTGAAAAAAAAATGTACGATATTTATCAGGTCCTCCACGATGAATTGGAAAATCCAGAGTACAAGAAAATATTCGGTCAGATGGCGAATGAGGAAAAGGCTCACTATGCCATGGTACAATCGTTAAAGGGTTTATTTGTTGCAAAAAAAGAGGAACGCTCTTGAAAAAAAGTTATCCTACAATTTGAGGATGTCTCCAAATCCTGCTTAAAGATCAGGCCAGTGATCATTCCAGGGTGATGCTTGTTCATATTGATAGGCTGCTTGAAGGACTCTGGCATCATGATGCCTGGGACCGATGATCTGAAGGCCCGTCGGCAGACCCGATTCAGTGAGTCCGGCTCTGACTGTAGCGGCGGGATGGCCGGAGAGGTTAAACGGGTATGTAAATGCTACGGCGCCGAGCAGTGGGATCGGTTCGCCGTCAATATCCGAGGGCGGGGGGCCTTTTGCCGAAAATGCTTCGGTGGGCATGGTGGGCGTCAAAAGAAGGTCAAAACGGTTGAAGAATTTCCAGAGGACCCGGTTTAAATCGGTTCGGGTTTCCTGAATGTTCACATGGTCTTGGATGGAAAGATCTTTTGCGCTGTCCAGGGATTGGGCAAGGGTCCGTCCCAGCTCAGGTCTGATTCTTTCCAGATCCCCATGTAACTTTCCACATAATTCCCAATTCATCAGATCAGACCATGCCCGGCTCACGTCCGGGAGTGGGCCGTTCCAGATATCCACCCGATGACCCATTTTTTCAAATGTGGCTACGGCCTTCTTGACGAGAGCCATCACGTCTTTTTGGACTCGCGCATATCCCAGATCCGGGCTGAAACCGATTGTCAAACCCTCAGGTTGCATTTTGAGGCTCTCTAGATAGGAGAAGGATGGGCGAGGTAGGGACTCGGGATCAGCCGGATGATTCCCCGCCGTACAGTCCAGGTAGAGGGCGGCATCGGCAACACTCCGGGTAAGCGGCCCCAGGGTCCAGGTGCGCGTCATGGGGAGGCGGTCTGATGGCCCGAAAGGGATCCGCCCGAAGGTCGGCTTTATGCCGAAGCACGCGGAATAGCAGGCGGGAATGCGGATGGATCCCCCCGCATCCGAACCCGTGGCCAGGGGAACCATGCCCGCGGCAACGGCAGCGGCCGAGCCCCCGCTGGACCCGCCGGGGGTTCGGTCCCGGTTCCACGGATTTCGTGTGACGCCGTACAATCGGTTTTTGGTGAACCCGGTGAACCCGAATTCCGGGGTGTTGGTTTTACCCACCACGATGGCCCCTGCACGCCTCAGCCGCGCTACCTGGACAGAGTCCTGTTCCGCCACATTATCTTTATAGGGGATGGAACCGAAGCTGGTAACCATGCCTTCCACGTCTTCCAGATCTTTCACGCCAACGGGGATACCGGCCAGTGGACCCGGTGTCATGCCATTGATAATCTGTGTTTCGATTCTTTTGGCGTCTGCCATGGCCTGGTCGGCCCGCAACGCAACAAAGGCATTGATGACAGGGTTTACAGCCTCGATTCGATCGAGGGTTATTTTCATCAGTTCAACGGGCGAAAGATCCCTGTTACGGATCAGTTCAGCCAGTTCCCATGCCGGTTTATGGAGAAGGGATTGCATTGGAAGATCCATAATTATAAAAGTGCTGTTTTCCGCCGGTCTTTCAGGGTCATTTCAAGCCAAAGCGAAAATTTCAACCCGCCGGCGTTTCCCCTTCACCTGAGCTGGGGGCAGTCGGTTCAATTTGGCTGCACTCAGATCGGATTCACTTAAAAAGGCATGGGTATCGGCTGATATAATCATCTCCGTCCCCGTCTCTTTGTTCAGAGACTGCAGCCGGGAGGCCAGGTTGACCGTGTCACCCACCAGAAGATAGGAAAGACGGTCAGGGCTGCCGATATTGGCGGCCAACGCTTCACCGGTATGGATACCGATTCCATGACTTAGTTTGGGCCAACCCTTTTCTTCGAAGCGTTTATTGAGTTCAACCAGACGTCGTCTCATTTCCAGTCCGGCTCGGAAGGCCCTGGCGGGATGATCCGGTCGGAAGACGGGTGCCCCGAAAACCGCGTAAATCTCATCTCCGATGAATTGGAGGACCAGGCCCCCTTCATTTTGTATGGCCTCAGCCATCTCTTTGAAATAGCCGTTCATGATTTTGACCACGAGTTTCGGGTCGTTTTCTTCCGTCATGGGGGTGAAATTTCTAAGGTCGGAGAAGAGAACCGTTACCTCTTTCTTTTCCCCATCCAGCGGAATCCGACCTGAGAGCACTTCGTCACGAACCTCCTCGGCCACGTATTTCCCAAAGGCATCTTTGATAATCTCACGTTCCTGAAGGCCTTCCGTCATTTCATTGATCACGTCCCCGGTGTAACCCAGCTCATCATTGGAAACCACTCTGACCTTTCGGTCGAAGAGGCCATTCCGGACATCTTTCAGAACACCGGTCATCTCTTTAAGGGGCCGGGTCAGGTTAGCGGTTACAAGACAGGTCAATCCCACAATGAAGGGGATGAAGACCAGGAATATCGTCAACAAAAGGCTGGCAAAGTCATCAATTTTCTGCTGAGGCGTCAGCAAATTGGAATGTTTGAACTCCCAGGTTCCCAGGAAAACGATACAGAAGGGCAAGATGCTGATGGCCAGCGCCAGGGCGGCAAGACCGGTCAGCAGCGTGCGAAGGACCACCAGGACCGTTATTTGAGAAAGTTCGTTATTGTTGATGTACACCACTCCCAAAATCAGGGCGGGAACCAGCCAGGTGAAGAAAGTCAGCGCAATGGCAAAATAAGGTTCATTGAGCAGTTTTTGACGCGCTTTTTCCAGATGCTCAGGGGAAGTTTTTTTTTGCTGATAGATCCTTTTCAGGCATCGACGGATGGGCAATTCATATAAGAACACGATGGAAACGGAGAACACAAAGGCGAAAGGAGAATAAAAATGGCTGAATTTCATCGTGAACCCAAGGGTTTCCGGAGAGGCTTTGATAATGGTTGCATGCATGAGGTTGTTTATTGCCACCACGGCACACAGGTTGGCCAGGCAATCGGCAATAATCATGGCATTGGCCGTAAAGAGGTACTTGGGCTTTGTCATGTTCAGATCCTTGGTTTCGGGATATCAACGGTGCCGGGGCATATACCTTTCCGGATCATAACAAAATTCAGTCAAAACCATCAACACAAAGATACGATTTCAAAACGCCACTGCGTTTCATAAGCCTCCCGCCAAAGGTTGGGATACCATTTTCGAAAGATCAGTGAATCGGACGTTCTTTGATCTCTTTACCGGCCTGGTTCTTCGCGGCATTCTGAATATTTTCTGATTTTCAATTGTTCCCGCACCACTTGTGCTACTCATTGAACAGAGAGAAAATGACGCGGATCTTCAGTTTGAAAAACGTACAACCGAAAAGATTGCCGAGGCCCTAAATACTTGACTGAACAGTCAGGGTTTCACGATACGCCTTCAAAAGGGCCGCGGCAAAATGGTCGCTTCCCTCAGCAGTTCTGCTTTTCAGCCTTTTCTGAACCTTATGAAGTCGCTTAATCGTCTTAACAATGGGTGTGATTTTCTGGAGATAGAGAGGCGCAGCAGGGGTTTTTGTATCAAGGCTGTCCCGGATGGATTCGGCTGCCCCCAGGCCGCTTTTAAGCGCCGAACCGATGCCCTCGAACGTAATGGGGAAAATCAGGCCGGCCGCGTCCCCCACCAGGAGGATATTGCCCATGGCCGGTTCAAAGGTGCCGGAAATGAGCGGGTCGTGCAGCATTGCAATGGCGCAGCCGTCTTTCCAAAGGGGTTTGTTTTCGGGATCAAAACCGTAGGGCAAGAGCGTGTCCCTGATTTCTTCGGAAAGTTCGCGGATTCCAGATCCCTCGATCAGAAAGAGGTCATCTTTGTGGTTCACGTTGAAACGGGGACGCGGCAGTCCTGTGGGGAAAAACCAGTGGATGTAATCTCTTTCAAGATCCAGTGATCCCCTGTAGCCTTCTCTCACGGGCCCCGAGTAGGGCACTTTGAGGTTCGGGAAAGTGGTACGCCGGACCACCGATGTTGCGCCGTCGGCCCCGATAACAAACTGGGCCTTTAGTTCCTGTGTCTGGTTCCGACTTTGAATGATAACGCGAAGGCTATTTTCTTCCTGAACCACATCAACAACACGAGCCCTTGTTTCTAATGTAACACCGGATGCTTCGGCCTGTTTCACCAGCCAGAAATCCAGGTCCTTTCGCCGGCAGAGCGGCGTGTGCCATTCAAGGCTTTGCACCAGGGCCCCGGCCACATGGAGCCTGTGACCTTTAAGCGCCGGCGGATCAACCAGGAGGGTTTTGGGTATAATTCCGAATTCATCCCGAATGATGTGGACCGCCCAGTCTCCCATGATCATACCGGTGCAGACTTTATCACGGGGCAGCGTTTTTTTCTCCACCAGCAATGTTTTGAGACCCAGTTCAGCGCACTTCTTCGCAGCCACCGCGCCGCCGGGACCGGCGCCCGCAACGAGAACGTCAAAAAAACGAAAATTACCCATTTACAAGCCCTCTAAGTCAAGGCAAAGAAAAGTTGGCCAGCCAGTTGCACGCTGATCGGATTTCCGTACCGTCAGGATAGGTTTTTTCACGTTTAAGTTCGCCCACAATCTGTATTTTCTTTGTTCTCCATACAATCAGGCGGCTAAATATTTCTCAAGCGCTTCTGTTACTAACGTATTTAGGGTAGTTCCTTTGGCTTTAGCTGATAAAACTGCTTCGCGATGAAGGTCACTCCCGGTTCGAACATTAAAGCTGCCCTTAAATGGTTTATCAGGGATTTTGCCTTCTTTAGCGCAAAGATCTAAATAGTCATCTACCGCCCCTTCAAATGCCTTGCGTAAGCTATTAACACTATTGCCTTCATAGCTAACAAGGCTGCGAACAAATTCGATCTTCCCGTGAAAAATCTGGTCTTCATCGCTGTAATGAACTGAACCATAATATCCTTTATAACTCATCATATCTTTCATAACATCCCCTCCTTTTTAAGAAATTCAAGGATATCATCAATCACATAAATTTTCAGAATGTTATTGGGGTGTGGTTTATGCAAAGTGATGGTGGCCGATGTTGGATGAATAAAACGTCTTCGTGATCCACCTGTCTTACCGGGCTTGGCTTGTTTATATCCAAACGATTTTAAAAGTACAGAAAGCTCGTCCCATGTAAAGTCATTCGGACGTCTATGCAATCTTAATAATAGTTTATCTTTACGACTCATAATCCACCTTGAGAAAAACCTATGATATCCGTACAGAAAAAGCAACTGTTTTTAGTTGCAAAATAGGTTCTGGTTTGAAAGTTGGAGGAATATCATATCCGAAAACCGCTTGCAAAACCTTGATAATAGAATATATCCTGGTTCACCCCATGAAAAAAGCCATTAAAAGAAAATTTATGAAAAAAGCATTCCGTATAGCCGAAATCAGCAAAGGCAAGCATTTCCATCGTCTGGAGTATAAAAAGCCTTTCCATTTCAACCAGGTATTGTCCTTTATGAAACGAAGGGCCATCAAAGGTGTGGAGGTGGTCACGGAGACAGGCTATAGCAGAACGTTTCGAATAAAGAATGCCAAAGGTTATTTTACCATTACGGACAACCCGGATCAATCGGCTCTGGAATTGAGGATCACTTGTGACAACATCGGGTGCCATACGGATATCATTAACCGGGTTCGCAAGATGTTTGACCTTGATCTCGATGGCCTCGGGATTCCCCGAACCAAACAGACGACCCTTAAAACCGTTACACAGGCCATTTTGGACCAGCGTGTAAAGCTTACGACCCATCAGCCTTTTGAAACATTTCGTGAGAATTTTTTGGCCTTGAAAGGAATCGGAGAGTGGACGGTTCATTATGTTGCCATGCGGGGACTGAGGATGGTCGACAGCTTTCCCGCCACTGATCTGGGGGTGATCAAAGCATTGACAGAGAAGGGCAGGGTGCCCTCGAGAAAGGAGATAAAGGAGATGGCCGAACAGTGCGCCCCTACCGGGCCTATGCTGCTTTATGTCTATGGAATGATAGCGGAAAAAGGAACGGCTGATCCGTCTCGAACGGGCGGTTGTTGCCCATATTGGACGGGAGTCAAAACTTACATTCTGACCATATGGGAACAGCGCTTACCAGACAAGTGTATTTTCATGAACTGACAACCGCCTTTCCATTTCAAAATCCGTTGTTTTTCTCGTTTTTAAATATTCTTTTGCTTGTAATCAAGATCCAATGGTATCTATAACAAATTAAATAATGTGCGGTTTTGAACTTGGCGAAACTGATTTTGCGGAGGTGGTGTAATGGAACAGATGGAAGTTCAAACAGCATTTGCCCCAGCTGAATTCGCTTCGGTTGATGAGATCGAGCGACAGCGTCTGCTTTTTCAAAATATGCCGCTGATGACGCAAATGGTCGACGCCGTGCCCGATATCCTGCTTGTGTTGAACCGGGAGCGGCAGATTGTGTATACAAACCAAAGCCTATACCATACGCTGGGTATCAAAACTGAAGACATCCCCCGTGTTTTCGGTTGCCGTCCCGGAGAAATATTGAAATGCGTGCATGCATTTGAATCGAAAGGTGGTTGTGGGACCACCCGCTTTTGCAGTACCTGCGGCGCTGTAAAAGCCATTCTTTCGAGTCAGGAAAACAGAGCAGATGTTCAGGAGTGCCGCATCATTCAGGATCAGACGGGAGATGCGTTGGATCTGCGCGTTTGGGCAAAGCCGCTGGTTTTGGGTGGAGAGGTTTTTACGCTCTTTACCGTGGTGGATACCAGTCATGAGAAACGGCGTGAAGCGCTGGAACGAATATTTTTTCATGATATTCTGAACACGGCTGGAGGGCTCAAAGGTTCGGCTGAACTGATTCGTGAGGCAAATCCGGAAGAATTAAATGAATTTCAGGATATCATTCTGAGGCTTTCGGACGACTTGATTGAAGAAATTCAGGCCCAGCGGCAACTGGCGGCCGCGGAAAAAGAGGAACTGGCCACACATCCGAGCGCTTTTGGTACCGATGAAATTCTGGAAGAAATTACTGAGTTGTATATGGGGCATGAAGTGACGCGCGGACGTCACATTCGGATTGATGATGATGCCTATGAAGGCACACTGATAACGGATCGAGCGCTGTTGCGGCGCGTGATCGGTAATATGACGAAGAACGCGTTGGAGGCTTCAAAGCCTGGTGAAACCGTCACGCTGGGTTGTGAAGCAGATGAACGGGGTGCTGCATTCTGGGTGCACAACCCGGGGTTTATTCCACCTGAAATCCAGTTACAGATTTTTCAACGGTCGTTTTCCACCAAAGGTTCGGGTCGTGGCCTGGGCACTTACAGCATTAAGCTTTTGAACGAACGGTATTTAAAAGGTCACGCTTCATTCGGTACATCGCTTGAAGAGGGTACGGTTTTCAGAGTGGTTTGTCCCAATCTGTCTCTGGAGGAACAGCCGATGCCCGAAAGGTCACCTGCTTCCTTAAAAAAAGAACCGCGTGCGTTGCACATTCTGGTTGCTGAAGATAATCGGGTCAATCAGAAATTAATGAGTCGGTTGCTGGAGCGACAGGGGCATACGGTTGCAGTTGCCGAGAACGGAAAAGCCGCGCTGGCGGCACTGTTACGTGAACCATTTGACCTGGTGTTGATGGATTGCCAGATGCCCGAGATGGATGGTTTCGAAGCCACGAAGGCAATTCGTAAATCCGATTCGGTGCAAAACCCAGATGTTCCCATCGTGGCAATGACCGGCCATACGGGTGAAGAAGGTCGAAACGCGTGTCTGCGGGCCGGGATGAATGACCACGTTCCCAAACCGGTGGGAAAAGAGGTGTTGGCTGAAGTGCTGTTGCGGTGGACGTAAACGGGTCTCTATATGGACCCCAGGGCTGGCGAAGCCGACTTTGAAGCTTTCAAGGAGGCCCAGGGCTGCGAACGATGCGCTTTGCCCCCGAAAACATGGACCCTCTTCCTCAAAAAACAGGGTTTTCCTTGACGAAAATGGGGTGGTTTGATAAACAACAAAGGGCATTTCGATTCAAAGTTTCTGTTGAATTCGTTACTTCTTTTTTACAACATAAACCCCTTCTAATGGTTGATTATTCATCTGCTTTAACTTAGAAAATGGAGCATATACGCCGGGCTTTAAGATTTTACTCTTTCTGTTTTTTTGGGGAACCATCGAAACCGCAAACGCTATTTAAAACTTAGGGAGGTTGGTATGGAGAAAAAAGGGATTACCAGGAGAGATTTCGTAAAGGCGAGCATGGTGACCGCAGCGGCTGCTGCCTTGGGACCCGGGGTGGTAAAACCAACGGGCGTGTGGGCAGCAACGCCTGCCGTTAAAGGCCCCATCAAGGTGGGCTACCAGGCCATTATGTCAGGTGCCCTTGCAGGCTATGGTGAATTCCACAAGATGGGCGCGGTAATGGCCATGGAAGAGATCAATGCCGCAGGCGGCATTGCCGGCGTCAAGCTGGACGTCCAGTTTCGGGATTCCACCCTGAAAAAACCCCAGGCCATCAAAAACGCCCGTTATTTCGTGGACAGCTGGGGGGCCGACTTCCTGGCGGGAGTGGATTCCTCGGGCCAGGCCCTGGCCCTGGCGCCGATCATGAAGGAGCTGGATCGCATCCTCATGGTGACCCACGCCGCAACGGAAAAGCTCACGGAAGAACAGGTGTACAAGAACGGCATCAAGCAGATTTTCCGTATCTGTACGCCCACCTACCAGGATGGAAACGCCGCGGCCTTCGTGGCCAAGGATCTGCCGGTAAAAACCTGGGCAACCATCAGCCCCAAGTATGAATACGGCTATACCTGCTGGAAAATGTTCAAAAACACTTTGGGCAAACTGAAACCGGACACAAAATTCATCGCTGAATCATGGGCGCCCTTCGGCACCACCGACTTCAGACCCCACATCAATACCATTATGGACGCCGCTCCCGAAGGTTTCTACTCAACCGAATGGGCCGGAGAACTCATCACCTTTATCAAACAGGCCAAACAGGCTGGCATGTTTGACAAGATCAAACACGTGATGCTGCCGGTAGGCGCCGCCATGGATGTTCTGGAAGGGCTGGGCGCAGAAATGCCGGACAATATCTGGATATCCGGGCGCTATTTCTTCCAGTATCCGGAAACCCATATCAATCAGAACTGGGTGGCCAGATTCCGAAAACGTTGGAACCATTACCCGGCTTACGTGTCCGAAACGGGCTACTCCACCATGTATGCTTTCAAAAAGGCGGTTGAAACGGCCGGTTCCAAGGATACGGCGAAAGTTATTAATGCCATGGAAGGGATGATGCTGGCTTCCCCCGCAGGGTACCGGAATTTCCGGAAGGAAGACCATCAGGCCATGTATGATGTCCCCTGGGGGCTGACCCAAACGGATAGCAAATTTCCTTTCAAAGTCATGGGGAAAAAGGTGCTGGTTCCGGCTAAAGAATGCTTTAACCGGCCGCCATTTAAGGGCCCGGAAACGACGCCGCCCTTCTGATTGAAATCCAAATGATGCAATTAGCAATTAGCGGTTAGCTTTTAGGCGAACGATCTCAAAAAGTCATACAAAGGGTCGCGTTTTTTAAGCTAACGGCTAAAAGCTAAATGCAGCTTGAACCATGGTCCGTTGATCTGTTTCCGGGAGAGCGAATCACATGCTGGAATCCATTGTCCACGTATGCCTGGCGGGGTTGTCCACGGGGATGTTCATCTGGCTCGTGGCCAGCGGTCTGACCCTGATTTTCGGCGTCTTGGGCGTCCTCAACTTCGCCCACGGCAGTTTTTACATGCTGGGGGCCTATTTCTGCTACACGGTTCTCAGTGTCATGGGGGATAATTTCTGGCTCGGTCTGATCCTTGGCCCCCTGTGCGTCTGTGTGGTGGGATTTATCGTGGAACGGTTTTTCCTCCGTTACGTCTATCACCTGGATCTGCCTTATCAACTTCTGCTCACCTTTGCCTTTGTCCTTCTTTTTGACGATCTCGTAAAAGTGGTCTGGGGCGCCGGTTCCATCAGTTCTCCCATGGTTCCCGGACTCTCAGGATCCATACCCATCATGGGCCGGAATTTTCCTGTTTACAATCTGTTTATCATTGCAGTGGGACCCCTGGTTGCCTTAGGCATGTGGGCCATGCTGGAGAAGACCTGGTGGGGCCGAATTATCCGGGCCGCCTCCTCAGACCGTGAGATGGCTTCGGCCATCGGGGTTCGGGTTTCAGCGCTTTTTACCGCCGTATTTGTTTTTGGAACCTGGCTTGGGGCCGTGGGTGGCGGCCTCGCCGTCCCCTATGTGGGACTGTTGACCCCGGGCATGGGAGAAACCGTTATTATCAATGCGTTCGTCGTGGCCGTCATCGGGGGGTTGGGAAGCCTCAAAGGCGCTTTTCTGGGGGCCTTGATCATCGGGCTTTTGTCTTCCTTCGGTACCCGGTATCTTCCCACGTTCGATATGTTTCTAACCTTTATTCTCATGGCCGCGGTCCTGCTGTGGAGACCGCAGGGCTTCTTCGGGGAGGCCGCATAAATGCAACGTTCCTGGACCTGGGTTCTTATTGCCGCAGTACTGGTGGGGCTTTTGGCCATCGGTCTTTTTTCCGGGAGATTCGTGGTTTATCTGAGCATGAGGGTTATGATCCTGGCCATCTTCGCCCTTGGGTACAATCTCCTCCTGGGGAGGACCGGACTGCTTTCCTTCGGTCATGCGGCTTTCTACGCGGGCGGCGCTTATGGACTGGGGCTGTTCTCCATTCATGTATCCCAAAATCCGTTGCTGGGGATCCTGGTTGGGGTTATTCTGGCTTGCGTGTTGGCGGTCATCGTCGGCTTTTTCTGCGTTCGCCACACGGAAATCTACTTTGCCATGCTGACCCTTGCCTTCGGGATGATGGTATTCTCCCTCATCTGGAATATGCGCGAGATCACGGGGGGAGATGACGGCCTGGTGGGGATTATGCGGGCGCCGATTTCACTCGGCTTTGCCGGTATCCCGTTAAACAAAACCGAATACTATTATTTCTTTGTTCTTTTCTGGTTCGTACTCAGCGTGGGCGTTATTTACCTGATCCGGAACTCCCCGTTCGGTCTGATTCTGTCCGGTCTCAGGGAGAACGATCGCCGCGTGGAATTTGCAGGGTTGTCCGTAAAGAACTACCGACTGGCCGCCTTTGTGATTTCCGGGACCTTTGCGGGTTTGGCCGGAAGTCTTGGAGCGCTCCTGGAAAGTAATACCGACCCTTTCTCCGCCCACTGGAGCCACTCGGCGGAACCTATCCTGGTCAGCCTCATCGGGGGCATACAAACCTTTGCGGGGCCCTTGGTGGGGAGTGTTATTTTCATAGTCCTTCGGGAAATTATTGAACGGTTTACCCAAAACTGGATGCTCTGGTTCGGTATTATCCTCCTTGTGATCATCATGGGTCTTCGGGGCGGGGTTGTGGGCGGCATGACCCAACTGTTTCAAAGGGTACGATCCGTTTCTAAATCAGGAGGCAACCCGTGACCGTGCCGCTCCTCGAAATCAGGAAACTGCATAAGGCTTTTGGCAAGGTGGTAACGGCCAACGGGATCGATCTCACCCTTGAAAAGGGGGTTCTCACATCCATTATCGGACCCAATGGGGCAGGCAAATCCACCCTGATCAACATGCTTTCCGGTTCCCTGCCGGTGGATTCCGGAGAGATCCTGTTTGAGGGAAAGGATATCACCCAACTGCCCATTCACAAACGGGTCAGGCTGGGGCTCTGCCGGTCTTTCCAGGTGGTCAACGTCTTTCCTGATCTGACTGTTTTTGACAACATCCAGATTCCGGTACTGGCTGTTCGGAAAAGGGGTACCCGGCTGTTTCGTCCGGTCTCCGGGGAAAAAGAGACTCACAAAGAAGTTTATGAGGTTCTTGAACGGGTGGGTCTTGAAAACGTGGCCCATACCCCTGCCAAAGTCCTTTCCCACGGGGACCAGCGTCTGCTGGAGGTGGGCATTGCCCTTGCCGTTCGACCCCGGCTTCTTTTTCTGGATGAACCCACCGCCGGGATGAATCCCGTGGAACGTGTCAAAGTTCTAGAAAATATCAAACGTCTCTCAGCCGAAGGAAGAACAACTTTCGTTATCGTCGAGCACGACATGGATATTGTTTTTTCCCTGTCGGACAGGGTCGTGGTTCTGCATCATGGCGATATTATCGCAGACGGGACCAGCGATGAAATACAGGACAGCAAGCAGGTCAGGGAAGTCTATCTCGGCGAGGAGGTGATGGAATGATCCTTCAGGTGCAATCCATTAACACCTACTACGGCACTTCTCACATTCTGCACCAGGTTTCCCTCCAGGTGGATTCCGGAAAGGTAGTGGCACTCTTGGGCCGTAACGGTGTCGGCAAAACCACTACCCTGCGCTCCATTATGGGATTGACGCCGCCTAAAAGCGGAAGCATCCGTTACAAAGAGGCGGACGTAACGGGTAATCCCGCCCATGCCATGGCCAGGCTAGGCTTGGCCTACATCCCGGACGACCTTCGAATCTTCCCCGATCTGACCTGCCGTGAAAACCTTCAGATTGCGGCAAGATTATCCCGTCAGACCGGATACTACAACCTGGACCGGGTGGAAGAACTTTTCCCCATTCTTCGTTCCAGGCGTAAACAGAAAGGGCTAAATCTATCAGGCGGTGAAAAAAAGATGCTCAGCCTGGGGAGAGCCCTCATGGCCAATCCGGGATTGATCCTTCTGGATGAACCCTCCGAAGGGCTCGCCCCTCTGATCGTTCGAAGCTTGATAGATGTCATTCATGAAATCCAGGAAAGGGGAATGACCCTCCTTCTGGCGGACCAGAACCTCAAATTCTGCCGGAAAGTCTGCGACAGTGGCTACATTATCGAAAAGGGCGCCATCGTCCATGAAGACAGCATGGAAGGCATCTGGGAAAACGAAGCGGTCATCAAGAAATATCTGGTGCTTTGAAAGACGAAAGTCTGTTGATGCTTACCAAGATCCCATAATCGAAAATACCTTCAGCGCTTCAAGTCCATTAAAGAATATCATATCTGAAAACCGCTTGCAAAACCTCGGTAATGGCATATATCCTGGTTCACCCCATGAAAAAGCCAATAAAAAAAATTTATGAAAAAAGCATTCCGTATAGCCGAAAGCAGCAAAGGCAAGCATTTCCATCGTCTGGAGTATAAAAAGCCTTTCCATTTCAACCAGGTATTGTCCTTTATGAAACGAAGGGTCATCAAAGGTGTGGAGGTGGTCACGGAGACAGGCTATAGCAGAACGTTTCGAATAAAGAATGCCAAAGGTTATTTTACCATTACGGACAACCCGGATCAATCGGCTCTGGAATTGAGGATCACTTGTGACAACATCGGGTGCCATACGGATATCATTAACCGGGTTCGCAAGATGTTTGACCTTGATACCGATTTTTTGTTGATAAACGAGCGATGCGCCAAAGATGAGCACCTGTTAAAAGGAATGGTAAATGGTCACGTGCCTCGACTCCCCGCCGCCTTTGATCCTTTCGAGTTTGTTATAAGGGCCATCCTTGGCCAGCAGATATCCGTCCAGGCGGCAACGACCTTGGCATCTCGGATTGCCATAAAAGCGGATCTGAAAAGCGATGGCGGTTATCTTTCCGGGCTGGATTATTTTTTTCCGAATCCAATGGAATTGCTGCACCTTGATCTCGATGGCCTCGGGGTTCCCCGAACCAAACAGACGACCCTTAAAACCGTTACACAGGCCATTTTGGACCAGCGTGTAAAGCTCATGACCCATCAGCCTTTTGAAACATTTCGTGAGAATTTTTTGGCCTTGAAAGGAATCGGAGAGTGGACGGTTCATTATGTTGCCATGCGGGGACTGAGGATGGTCGACAGCTTTCCCGCCGGTGATCTGGGGGTGATTAAAGCGTTGACAACCGACGGTAAGGCGCCCTCAAAAAAAGAGATAACGGATATGGCTGAAAAGTGGCGGCCCTATCGGGCCTATGCAGCGTTATGCCTTTGGAATGATCAAGGAACCGGTTGATATGCCTAATGTATTATACAAGGAACCTTCTCCCGAAATGGGATGATCCGAAAACTAACCGCCCCTATATGTTGTGCCAGGCAGAACATCAATCAGGTTCGGTGTCCCCGATCACATTTCTCGATATTGAAAGCCATACCTCTTGTTTTTGACATGTACGGCGATTTCAGATATTCTCAGCGTATCTGTATTGACTGATAGGTGGCTTTTTGGCAATAACTGCAGTTTGGGCCGCATAACATACATGCAATCAATACATTTAACTAACCAAATTAACTCTAACCGAAACAAAGGAGTAAATCATGGCGAAAGGAAGAGATACTCAAAAAAAGGTTAAGAAAAAATCAGAAAAGACGTTGAAAGAAAAGCGCAAGGAGAAAAAAGCCAAAAAGGGTAAAGTTTAACATTTGAACGAAACAATTGATCTGGCAGCTTTGCGAAATCTGGTCGAATGTGGTACGCAAGAATGATGCACGTACTTTTCTGCCGCGCCCGGATAAGCGGCGATTGACGACCCAATATATTGTGCTTGACAAAACATCAATCAGATTCAGTACTCTCAGCCAAATTTCCCGTATTGTAAACCATTCCTCTTGTTTTTGACATTTAAAGGGATTTCAGATATTCTCAATGTATCTGCATCGATTGATAGGGGTTTTTTGCGACAAATTGGAGTTTGGGCTGCATAATATTACGAAGGTGATGATATGCGGATCTTCATAATAACTTGTTCTGCATTTTAAACCATGGCGTGAATAGAACATATTATATCTCCAAAAGGTACTAGATGAAAGATTTCAATGAAACATATATAGCAAATGATAAATACGCTAAAAGCCTAGGCATTAAACTTGTTGAAGTTGATAATGAATTTGCACGGTGTGAATTAGAAGTAAATGACAATCACAAGAATGGGTTAGGTTCATTGCATGGAGCTGTGATTTTTGCCCTCGCCGATATTGCTTTCGCAGCTGCATGTAATACTGTGAAAACTTCAATCGGAATGCAGTCTGACATAAAATACCTCAATAAGCCTGCGGGTGGTAAATTAATTGCTGAAGCAAAAGTTGTATCATCTTCAAATAAAATTGGTCATTACCAAGTATGTGTAACAGATAATGAAGGTACCCATGTAGCTCAATTCAGTTCAATTTGTTATCGTTTATCTAAAAAATAATATTTTCATAACCAAGCGTCACACTGGGCTCGCTGAAGCTCGCAGATTAACTTAACGTTAAAATACAGATATCTCCAACGTATCTCAGGCTTGAATTCAATGATTGATCTGCCAGCGTTGCATAGTTTTGACGCATGTGCGATGCTGATTTGATGTCAGAAATCCTTTCCCGGGATGGGATGCTCTGAAAACGGACCAACCCCCACATATTGTGTCCGGCAAAACATTAATCAGGTTCGGTATCACTATCAAAAAGCTGTGAGACAACTTATCTGATGTTGAAAAAGCATACGATTTCCCCGGCGCCCATAGAACGAGTAAGATGATAGACCGTTTGATGAAAAGCATGGGTAGGCATCTTTTCGCAATTTCCTATTTTCACGGTTCTATCACTTCTGCTGAACTTAAAAGAGATAACGGAGATGGTTGAAAGGTGGCGGTCCTATCGGGCCTATGCAGCAGTCTGTCTTTGGAATGATAAAGGAACCGGGTGATATGCCTAATGTATTATACAAGATTCCATACGTCGTTTTGTGAAATGATTCTGGTGGGCAACAAAGAAGGTTTGACCCATCTTCATTTAAACACCGGGGAGGGTAAGAGGTTATTTGAAATAGCCGATGAGTGGGTTAGTAACGATGCTTTTTTTTCGGGTACCATGGATCAGATCACCGATTACTGCAGCGGAAAACGGAAAAAATTCAATGTGACCATCAATCCCGGGGGAACGGAATTTCAGAAGAAAGTGTGGAAGGAATTAACCGGAATTCCCCATGGCGAACTTCGTACCTACAAGGAGATCGCAGGGGCCATGGGGAATGAAAATGCTGCAAGGGCTGTGGGTATGGCCAACAGCAGAAATCCCATTCCCCTCATAGTGCCCTGTCACAGGGTAATCGGCACAAACGGAAAACTGGTCGGCTTCGCCCACGGATTGGCAATGAAGGAGCGGCTGATCCATTTTGAAAGGGCGGTCGTTGCCGATTGACCTGAACCCTAAGCGTATCAATTTGACAAGGACATTGTTGGATGTTATACTTTTCATTGTGAAATGTATAACGATTTTTAAATATCGGGAGGCAAACAATGGGCTCGCCCAATATGTTAAAAAGCAAGGTCTCCGCCAAAGGCTGGGTCGTGATCCCTGCGGTATTGAGAAAACGCTTTGGAATAGAACCCGGGAGCTCTATTGAATTCCGGGAAACAGGCGAAAGGATTGTTCTGATTCCGGAAAGCAAAGACCCGGTTGATGCGTTTTACGGCAAACTGGCCGGCAAAAGGTCATTGACGGACGCCCTGTTGGAAGAGCGGATCAAGGAGATGCGGCGTGAAGAAGCCAGGGTACGTACTGGATAGCTTTGCTGTTCTGGCCTATTTCCAGGCTGAAACCGGGGGAATAACGGTTAAAGATATACTGAAGAAGGCATCGTCAGGAAAGGTGTCGGCATTCCTGAGCGTGTTGAATCTCGGGGAGATTATCTACATCACAGAACGAAGGTTGGGGAGCGATACAGCCGAAAGCACTTTGGGGGACATATTACGGTTGCCGATTCAACTTGCAGAAGCGGGTATGGACCGAGTTCTGGATGCTGCTCATATCAAGGCTCACCATGCCATCTCCTACGCGGATGCATTTGCCGTTTCACTGGCGCAGGAGTTGAATGCGACCATTGTAACGGCGGATCCGGAATTCAAAAAAGTGCAATCTCTGGCAAACGTCCTGTGGCTTTAAACAAACCGGTCGATCCTAAGGCGGCAAGCCGCAGTTTTAAGTTTTGGGTTTTCAGTCAATCAACTTCGTGTTTTTTTAAAAAGAAAACCAGGTACTAAAGATCCGTTCCAGTTTTTCCGGCAAGGGTCCTCAATAACATCCTGACAAGTTTCATCCTCCTATTGATGAATGAATCATTCCATATTTTCGAAATCAGCAAAGACAAACATTTTGTTCGGTTGGAATATACAGAACCTTTCCATTTTAGCCAGGTGTTGTCTTTTCTAAGACGAAGGGCCATGGCAGGTGTGGAGGTGATTACGGAGGCTGGCTACGGCAGAACCTTTCGAACAGAGAATGCCACGGGTTTTTTTACCGTTACGGACCGCCCGGATCAATCGGCCCTGGAATTGAAGATTATCTGTGATAGCATCAGATGCCGCATGGATATTGTTAACAGGGTTCGCAGGATGTTTGATCTCGACACCGACTTTTCGTTGATAAACGAGAGATGCGCCAAAGATGAGCACCTGTCAAAAGGGATGGTGGATGGTCATGTGCCCCGACTCCCCGCCGCCTTTGATCCCTTCGAGTTTGTTATCAGGGCTATCCTTGGCCGGCAGATATCCGTCCAGGCGGCAACGACCCTGGCTTCACGGGTTGCTGTGAAAGCGGATCTGAAAAGTAATGGCGGTTTTCCTTCCGGGCTGGATTGCTTTTTTCCGGGTCCAATGGAATTACTGGATCTTGATCTTAATGGCCTCGGGATTCCCCGAACCAAACAGGCAACGCCTAAAACCGTTTCACGGGCGATTCTGGATCAGCGTGTAAAACTCACGACCGATCAGTTTTTTGAAATATTTCGCGAGAATTTTTTGGCCTTAAAAGGAATCGGAGAGTGGACGGTGCATTATGTGGCCATGAGAGGAATGGGGATGGTCGACAGCTTTCCCGCCACTGATCTGGGGGTGATTAAAGCATTGACAAAGAAGGGCAGGGCACCCTCGAAAAAGGAGATAAAGGAGATGGCGGAACAGTGGCGGCCCTACCGCTCCTATGCCGCTTTATGTCTATGGAATGATAGCGGGAAAAGGAACGGTTGATCCCTATTTCCCGTCTCCGGAAAGTCTTGGGCAAAAACCTCAATCATTCGACCACTGGATATATTGATCATAAAATGCGCTTTTTTTGATGAAAAGGTGAAATCCGTAAGGCTCCTTTTTTTTCCTCTGGATATCCGCAAAACCAAAATATTCACAAAAACGCTCCAAGAAACGGAGTGAAAAACATCGCTTGACGGCATCTGCCGGCTCCCGCCAAAAAACCTCTTTGTCCTCTGCCAGAGCAGCAGGAAAAGTTCGGATGAAAAAATCACCGAGCGCTTCGTCCGAAATGTATTCTTGTGCCTTCCGATGCAGCAGAAATAAGGAGAACACGAAACTCCCCTGAATAATCCAGTACTCGGGATGGCCGTCCTGAAAGGCCCAATTGAAACGCCGTGTAAACACATTCAGAAGCGTAAAAAAATGTTCCCCTGAAAAACCCCGTTCAATCAGTCTCGTGCCTTTTTTTGTCAGGCTGTATTGTTTTTTTATCTTTTTCAGCCAGCCGCACATCTTGAGCACGTGTCGCAAAGTGTTTACGGCTAGGGACTCCTCCTCGGATCTGATACGGTAACGATACCGGTTCGACGAATCGACAAATGTATCGTGAAGTTCCCGTGTGAAAGCAAGCGGCAGATTTCCTTTGGCCGTGGTCCGCAAGGGTTCAAGTTCTTTCAGGCGGGTCAAAAAGTATTGGGCGTTTTTCACAACCGGAATCTGATGAAAAACTTCCGGATTCAGGTCTCGGTTGAACCGGACCATATCTTCGAGGGATTCCATCGGGTGATGCAACATCCGATGGATCTGTTCGGAGGAAAACCCAAGGAAATCGATCTGGGAAACCTTGTTTTTTTTCTCCGTAAAACTGTCGACGAAGATCTGCAGTTCTTCAAGGGAATCAAATTCCCGGTTGCTCAACAATTCTTCGACCTCGTCCTTGTGATTCCGTGCCTGATTCATTCCCTTATGATCATCTGTTATGCCCAGGCAACAGTGCTTGTACTTCTTCCCCGAACCACAGGGACAGGGATCATTTCTTCCGATCTTTTTCATGATATCCATCACTCCTTTCCCAGATAACATAACGAAGATTGGGGAACAATACAGCCGAAAGTCTTTCGGGGTTCATGTTGCGGTTTAACGATCATTCCTTGGATTTTGCGACAGGAATCCCCAACAATGTCTTGGCAAGCTTGATCTTCTTACCCAATTCACCTTCCCTGAAAATCATTACCCGCTGGGCCTGGGGCGAGCCCGCGCCGTGCATGGATTCCACCAGGGCGGTGCCGCCGGTCATGGCCTCGATCAGTCGGGCGATCTTGATGCGGTGCTCGGTGGGAATTCCCTCTACGCCGGAGAAATACTTCTTTACCAGGTGACCCACCTCCTCGCTTTCCAGGTCGTATTGGCTGGGAAGCGTGGCAAGAAACCCACCCGCCAGGTCTATGGCCAGCCGCGCGATCTCAAAATGAAATCGGGTGACATTCTGTTTGCACACATTGGCCAGCATGGTATCCACCATGAAGGCCCCCGAAGGTGTTGGTTCCCCCTCGGCGGAGCAGGCAATGGAAGAGCTGTAGAGGGTTTCGCACAAATGAATCATCTCGGTGACCTTGTCCTTCACATGTGAGGCCTTGGCGGTACCCTGAATCTGGGCCAGGTAGCTGACAGCGCCTGTGAGTACATCCATGAGGCCGGTCTTGCAGGCGCCGTAATTGGCGCGGTGGTGCGCCGCAAACCGGTAAACCAGGCCCCCGGTAAATTCGGTTTCACCATCCATGAACACCCTTTCCGTGGGTACAAATACATCTTCAAAGGCGATCACCGCTTCGCCGCCCACGGCCCCGAAAGAGGGTTTTCCCACGTCAATGCGCTCCTCAAAATCACGGCGGTAATCGTTGGCCTGACGGCCGAAGATCATGGTGATTCCAGGCGCATCAATGGGTACGGCGCAGACCACCGCATAGTCTTTGGACCGTTCGTCCATGGATGTCGTTGGCATGACCAGAATTTCATGGGAGTTCACGGCCCCTGTCATATGGATTTTTGCGCCCCGGATGACGATCCCGTCATCCCGCCTCTCAACCACGCGAACATATTGGTCCGGATCCGGCTGGTCTGCGGGGGATTTACTCCGATCGCCTTTGGGATCGGTCATGGCCCCCACCACCATGAGATTTTCATCCTGAATATGGATCAACCACTTTTTAAACCGTTCAAAATAATCGGTGCCCAGTTTTTTATCGATTTCATAGACCACGGAATAGGTGGCGTTGATGCCGTCATGCCCCACGCAGCGTTGAAAACAGGTGGCCGTTTTCTGCCCCAGCACCCGCAGGAGTTTGACTTTCTTGATCAGGTCTTCGATGTTCTGGTGTACGTGGGTAAAACGGCTGATGGTCCTTCCGGTCAAATGCGATATCGTTGTGGCCAGGTCTTTATATTCCTCTTTACCGGCCAGGGCATAGGTCATGGCCGCAGCACGCACGTGCGGGGCTGTTGCCGGGTGACGGGTCACATCTTCGATTTTCTTTCCCTTGTAATAGATCCTCGGGTGTAACTGCCGAAGGCTTTCAATATATTCCGCCCCATTTTTGAGTTTCATGACTGCTCCTTTATTGGCTTGATGATGTGCTTTTTTCTCTAAGTTCCCGGCGAAGAAACTTGCCGGTCAGGGTCTTGGGAATTTCAGCAACAAATTCCACTTTCCTGGGGTATTTATAGGCGGCCATGCGGGCCTTGCAAAATGAAATGATTTCCTCGGGTGTCACGGAGGCCCCCATCCCTTCTTTCAACGCAACAAAGGCCTTTACCGTCTCGCCCCGGTAAGGATCGGGCTCACCTACAACCGCGGTTTCTTTTACCGCAGGATGTTGGTAAATCACGTCTTCCACATCCCGGGGCCAGACCTTGTAGCCGGAAGCCACAATCATATCCTTTTTGCGATCCACCAGGTAGAACCAGCCGTCCTCATCCATTTTCCCCACATCGCCGGTATAAAGCCAGCCATTACGGATGGCGTGCGTTGTCTCTTCCGGCTTCCGCCAGTACCCAGGTGTCACGATGGGACCGGAATCAACGATTTCTCCAGCTTCTCCAGGGAGAAGCTCACGAGTTCCTTCTTCCAGATCCATGATTTTCATGACGCAGCCAGGAACCGGAACCCCCACCGAAAGAGCACCGCTTTCCGGGTCCACCGGGGCCCTTGTTCCCCAGGGCACAATATGGGAGGGGGAGTTGGTCTCGGTCATGCCGTAGACATTGTAGAGATACAACCCCGTCGTCTCCTCAAATTGTGTCACAGTTGCTTCTGAGACCGGCGCGCCGCCGCTATAGGCTTTGGTAAAACTGGAAAGATCCCTCTTTTTGATGTCCGGATGGTTTAATAAAGCAATGTATACGGTAATGGAAGCCACCGTCATCGTTACCTTCCATTGTTCAATAAGGCGAAGGGTTTCACTTGGGTCAAAGCGGTAATAGAGCACCAGCGGTATCCCCGAAAGCGCAGAGATGGCCAGATGTGCCACCTCTCCCGTCACATGAAACAGAGGGGCCACGCCAAGCACCACATCATGAGAACCGATGCGCTGCATGGCCCGGTACACGCGGGCATTGAAGGCGATATTGCCGTGGGTGTTCATGGCGCCTTTGGGAGGACCGGTGGTCCCCGAGGTATACGTCAGATACGCCACGTCTTCCGGTGTAATCCCCGGGTCATGTGGTGATTTGCCTTGAAAGGCCTCGATTATTTCAAGCATATCCAGTGTCCCCGGCACGGCAATCTTCCGGGTGTTTTTCAAAAGGAGCGGAGGATCGGCGTCGGGTGGAATAAAACCCAAAGGGGATGTGGTGATGAGTTTTTCTACGGGCGTATTTTCAAGGAAGGAAAGGTCCAGATTGGATGCAATTTCATCGAGGGTCAAAAAGAGCCTGGCCCCGGAATCCTCACAGAAATATTTCAGCTCCTTCTCCTTATACATGGGGTTTACGGGGACCACGACGACTCCCAGCTTCCATGCCGCATAGGCTGCAATGGGGAACTGGGGGACATTCTGGAGATCCAGGATGATCCGGTCTCCCTTTTGGAGACCCAAGTCCTCAAAAGCTGCGGCCAGTTGATCCGAAAACCGGTTAACCCGTTTAAAGGATATTTCATGATCGAAATAACAGATGGCCGGGGCGTCAGGATTGAGAGCGGCGCTCTTCTTGAAGTCCCCGAGAGCCGTCTCGGATGTGAGGTCAAAATTATGGGGGACGTGATCCGGGTAATTTTTCAGCCACGGTCTTTTTTCGTAAATGGATTCCATTGTCCTCTCTCGAATCATCAACAGATGGTCCAGCCGCCGTCAATATAGATGGTCTGCCCGGTAATGAAGTCCGAGGCGGGCGCCGCCAGAAAGATAACGATCCCTTCCATCTCGGGCAAATAACCCCAGCGGCCCATGGGTGTTCTGGTGTTGATGAAATTAAATCGCTCCGGGTCGTTGCGAATGGGTTTCACCATTTCCGTTTCAAAGTAAGTGGGGCCGATGGCATTAACCCGGACGCCCTGCTTGGCCCATTCCAGCGCCATCACCTTGGTCATCTGTTCAACGCCGCCTTTGGCGGAAGCATAGGCCAGCTGGTTGGGAAGCGCGATTTTCCCCAGGATGGAACCCATATTGATGATTTTCCCGTAGCCGGCATCCAACATGTGCGGCGCTACGGCCTGGGCCACCAGGAAGTATCCCTTGAGGTTTGTGTTGATCACCAGATCCCAGGCCTCTTCCGGGTAATCAAGAACGGGCTCCCGATGGTTCAGGCCAGCGTTGTTCATCAAAATATCAATTTTTCCAAAGCGCTCCAGAATCTTATCCACGCCGTCATGGACACTTTTTTTGGATGTGACATCCAGGACGAAACCATGGGAATCTCTTCCCAGCGCTTTAATTGCCTCAGAAACCCGTTTCAGATCTTCAGTGTTCCTGCCGCAAACGGCCACATCAGCGCCGGCTTTGGCGAGCGCCATGGCGGAATTTTCCCCCAATCCCTTCGTGCTGCCGGTTACCATGGCAACTTTTCCGGTTAAATTAAAAATTTCCATAATTACCATTCCTCCATTATGAAGGCCTTCCTTCACTGTCCCAGCCCCGAACGTTATAATACTCCTTCAGCATCACGTCCATCTGCTCCCGGGCGATGACCTTGCCCGTCTCGGGCAGGGGTTCGTCGTAAAATCGCTGTGGCAAATGATCGTCCTTGATGGTAAGACCCTCTCGGTTATTAAAGCGCCGAATCTGGTCGGTGGTCCAGCGAGCAATATTCACCATGTCTTCTGTGGATAGACCGAGTCCCGTAACGGCATTCACCATCTCTTCCAGCTGTTCCCATTGGTAGAGATCCCGATAAAAACGACACAGGATCAGGGTATCAAAAAAGGTCAGCCGGTCTTCCCACTGGGTAAACACCTCGGCCTTCCCTTCAATCTTTTCAGGATCCACAATGCCGCCCAATTCGGGTTTGTAAAAGGTGGCACGAAGGTGGCAAGCCCCCCGCTGGGAAGTGCCGTAAGCCAGTCCCATCCCTTTCAGGACACGGGGGTCATAACCGGGGGGTTCGAGCCCCTTTACATGGATGGCCAGATCTGCCACTCCCATTTTGGCACCGGCGGTTTTGATCCCTTCGGCGAGTATACCCCCCAGGCCTCGCCCATAGGCCATATCTTCCAACAGGCTAGCGATTTTGTCCACATCACCGTAGGGAATATCGTCATCGATCTTTCCCAAGGCTGAAGCCTCCATGGCCAGTCCCGCCAAATTGCCCGCACTGATGGTATCCAGCCCCAATCGATCACAGATGTCATTTAGATAAGCAATTTCTTCGATGGTGTCAACACCGCAAAGGCCGCCGAAAGCAAAAATGGTTTCATATTCAGGCCCTTCGATGGTCAGGCCCTTATGACGTCCATTTTTGACCGTGGCCAACCGGCCGCAGGCTATAAAACATTTGAGACAGGCGTTGGGTTTGACCTCACAGCGTTCGTGGAGGGCGGTTGCATTGATCCTGTCTTTGTGGGGAACGGTTCCTTCATGCCAGTAACGGCTGGGAAAACACTTCATGTTGTTGGTGATATCCACCAGCATGGGCGTTCCCATGGATTTGTAGGCCTTGACGCCCGCGTCCTCCTTGGCCTTTCCGGCCATTACTTTGGCGAACTGTTTTACCCTGTCCCCGTCTGCCGTCTCCTTTTTTCGGTCTCCCCAGAAGACAATGCCCTTGATGTTTTTGGACCCCATTACGGCGCCCACACCGGTACGGCCGGCCGAACGCCAGTAATCGTTTTCGATGACCGCGAAACGAACCCGGTTTTCACCTGCCGGACCGATGACCACCACGCCCGCTCGCGTTGCTTCAGGCCGATTTTCTTTCATCCACTCTTTGAGCCGGTCTTCCGTTTCGAAGGTCTCAAGTCCCCACAAATCCTGGGCGGTGTGAAATATGGCGCCTGTGGGCGATATTTCCAGCCATACCGGTTCATCAGATGCCCCGGATATCATGATGGCATCAAAACCTGTGGCGGCCATGGGTTCGGCTGCCGTTCCGCCGGAATAGGATTCCGAATAACCGCCGGTCTGGGGGGATTTGGTGTACACGCCGTGCCGGCAGGAACCCCATATGGCGGTACCCGTCAGGGGGCCCGTGGCAAAGATGAGGTGGTTGTCAGGAGAGAGGGGGTCGACTCCGGGCGGGTTGTGGGTTAACAGAAGATGGGTGCCCAGGCCCTTGCCGCCCAGGGTTCGGCCAAGCACTTCTTCGGAAAGGGGCAATGGGGTGAATGAGCATTTTGTCATGTCCACGTTCAACACTTGCTTGTAAAATCCGAACATTTTTTATGGTCCTTTCCGGTTTTCACTCTTGTGGGGATAGGCGGTGCGAAAATTGCCGGCAATCAGGTCAATAGTTCTTGCGGCGAACATGTTGGTTATGTCATTGACACTGGTAAAGGCTTTTATGGTATGGGTACATCCATACCCGTTTTTAAGCCTCAACTATACGGGAACCGAGCTTGCCGGGCAAGGATAATTTCATTAGCTTATACCTCCTTTTTTTTGAATCCATGGCTTGCCGTCATTTTCCTCGTTTTTCAATCATCAAAAATGGGAACAACCCAAATATGATGGTCTCGTAAAAAGTCAAAATTGATGAAATCGTCATTAATAATATCAATAGGTTACATCACTGGAAATGGCCAAAATCGGACTTTTTACGAGTGCATCAAATATTCTATTGCCAGAAACCGAGATCGAATGCTATTTGTGCTGAATCGCGCCCTTGGGAAAATAGGTGTTGGTTGGGATGTTGGCGCGATGGACATGGGGAAAAGAGTCTTAAGGAGAGAACAGAACAAATGACGGATCTGTTTGCGTTAAAGAAAAGGGTAGCGGAATTGCGGAAACGGGATTGGGACAGGGTCGGAATTGAGACCAGGCTGAAAGCGTTTTCAGAGGGTGGAATTCCCGAAAAGAGGTTGGAGGAAGCGGCTATTCCAGCTTGCAAGGAGGAGATCCTGGATCGGGTTCAGTTGCGGGGGGAGGAATACGAATATTGTAGTCACAACTGCGCCAAAGGGTCGGCACTGGCCGTGATGGGAGAATTCGGTTTGGGAAAAGATATGGAAATCATCAAGGCCCTGTCGCCTTTTCCCGGTTTTGGCATGACCGGCTGGATCTGCGGCGGCGTGACCGGCGGGTTGATAGCCCTTGGTCTCTACTTCGGTAGCAATGATGCCACAGATTACAGTGCCACCGGCCGTGCCATGACCGCTTCCCGGCAGTTCATTCCTCGTTTTGAAAAAGTCTTCGGCACCATCCTCTGTCCAAAGATTCATGAAGAGGTGATTTTCGACCGCTATATGGACCCCAGGGCAAACGAAGAGAACTTTGAAGCCTTCAAAGAGGCCCAAGGCTACGAACGATGCGCTTTGCCCCCGGGAATAGGCGCCAGAATTTCCGCCGAAATCATCATCGAGAGCATGGAGAAAGAATCGTGAAGGCCGTTAAGCCCAACAAGACCTTTATTCGTTCAAAATGAACCGGTTCCGGATGGTGCCGATCCCTTCCACCATGCATTCCACCACATTTCCCGGTTTGAGGGTTACGGGCGGATCCATGAAAATGCCCACGCCTGCGGGCGTGCCGGTAGAAATAATATCCCCTGGTTCCAGGGTGATGTCGCAGCTGATGTTTTCAATGATGGCGGGGATGTCAAAAATCATGTCCCGGGTGTTGCCGTCCTGCATGATCTCACCATCAACGGCAGCAGTAAGCCGGAGGTTTTGAATGTCGTCCATCTCATCCGGCGTGACAATGCAGGGCCCCATGGGTGCAAAACCGTCGTAGGATTTTCCTCGAAACCACTGCTTGTCTGCAAACTGGGCTTCCCGTCCGGAAACGTCATTCATTACCGTGTACCCGGCGATAACGCTGAAAGCAAGTTTCCTGGGAACCCGTTTGCACTGTTTCCCGATCACCAGGGCCAGTTCCACCTCCCAGTCGATCTTTCCGCTCTCTTGAGGCATCAGGACCGGATCTTCGGGGCCATTCAGGGTATTGGGCGTTTTGCAGAAGATCAGGGGCGTCTCGGGCGCTTTCATGTGCCCTTCCTTGGCGTGCTCCATATAGTTTTTTCCGAGACAGATAATTTTGCTGGTGGTATGAACAGGGCAACCCAGGCGTACCTTCATTTCCGTGCCTGAATGATCCACGTGGCGAAGCTTTTCCGGCCACTGGTCTTTAAAAAAAGCCGGACCAATATCCGGGATTTCCGGAAACAGTTCCCGTAAATCAACAATGGCGCCGTCCTTCATAAGCCCCGGCCGTTCTTCACCCGATTTTCCAAAGCGTATCAGTTTCAATGGATTTCCTCCTTTATTCATCAATAATCATAGTTCCAGTTGAATCCCAGCCCCGCACCTGACCGGGTGCCGGCTTTGCTCTCAACCGTGAAATTGGGGGTAATATTAACCTCCACAATCACATCCTGTTTTGCGTCCGTTATGTCCTGTTCAATGCCTACATAGACCCGATCGGAGACATACTTTCCCATGGTGACGCTCGGCCCGGTGCTGTTATCGTCGCCATCGCTGTTCTTTTTCCCATCCTCGTCCCCGCCACTGAAATCCAGGCGATCCAGGCCCAGGAAGCTTCGCGTTTTGCCCATCACATCCGGCCCATATCCTCCGGCCAGTTCATTCACGGAATAGGCGAGTTGAAGGGCCTGAAACGTGTTCAGTTTGGCCACCGATTGCCCAAAAAGAATTTGCGCCATGATCTCATCCTGGGGCAACGGCGGCTGGGAAGACAGCTTCAGCTTGAAAGCGTCGGCAGGTCCGGACACATCCACCTGAGCGGTAATCTCTCCGGCATTCACCTGAGTACTAATGTTCAGGAAAGGCACGGGGGGCGTGGCGCCGTCAAAGGCGATTTGTCCGCTGATGACTTTAAAAGTTCGGGAAAGGCAGAGAAAGGTCCCTCTGACCACGTTCAAAGTCCCTCGAACCACCGGGTTGTCGGCAGGCCCCTGTACCGTCAGTCGGCCTTTGAATTCCACATCCAGGCCGCGGCCTCGCACAAAGCACTTATCGGGGATGTTGACCCCCAGATCCAGTTGAATCAGCGTTCCGCCCTTTTTGGATTTTGATTTTTCCGATGCCGCGGTTGCGGGGTCATTGATGATGGTAACGGGAATGACCGTCACATCCGGCGGAAAACGTTTGGGAATGGCAATTTCCGTACGTTCCAGATTAATTTCACCGGTCAGATCCATCCGATCCTTATTCCCTTTGAGATCCAGGTTCCCACCGGCGGTCACGGTCAGATTTTCCTGTCGGAGCAGGGTGGCCTGTTTCAGGGTCAATGCGATTTTCGTCCGGAAGGGGGGATCCACATCGGTCCGGCCATTGAGGGAGATCGTCCCCGTGCCGCCATCTGTGGCGGTCAATCGGGTCAATTTCAGGATTCTTCCCTCGGCATTCAAACTCCCCTGAACCTGATCCAGAAGCACGCCTTGTTCTATATTTTCATAACGCCCGTCACTGAAGGCTACCCCGCCGTTCAACTCCCATTTCTCCAATGACCCCCCTATTCCCATGTCCACGTTCACCAGGCCCCGCAGGCTTTGGTTGTCCATGGCCGGCAGTGTCTGCAGGACCGCCAGATTGAAATTGCCCTGAAGTTTTCCTTCCAGCTTGCCGCTTTTGTCCAGATGAAAAGCGAAAGGCTTAAGAGAGATGTGTGCCGGAATACTGCCACTGACCGTAAACGGGGTCTTCCCCAGCCCTGAGAGTTCCAGGTCCGCCAACAGGCGCTCTCCATCGCGTCTGGAATGGAGTTTTACATTCAGTAAAATGGGCTGGGTGCCGTCACGACCCATGACTTTATATTCTTTCAGATGCACGGCCACATTCACCCCGGGATCCCCAAGGGGCCCTGAAAGCTCAAGGCTGACCTCTGCTCTGCCGTCCAAGTCCTGCCCTACAATGGGTTCCAGAAGGGAGAGGGGTAGATCGGTAATAAGAACTTTTGCATCCACCTTTTCCTGATCCAGATGGGCCATGATCTGAAGCAGCCCTTTGTCCATTTTCAATTGAAGGTTGTCCAGTTCAATCCGGCCGTCATCTCCGTAGGACAGGGTGGCAGGTTTTTCCAGGTTGATTTTCAGATTTTCATACCCTGCTTTTAACGTATCCAGTCGAAGTTGCCACAGGTCCGTCCGTTTGACGTTTATTTTTGTACTCAGAAACAGCGGCGCTCCGGATGTTGTTTGGGGGTCTGTCTGGGTGACCCCTTTGGTTTCAAGGGTGATTTCAGCTTCTGAGAGGGCGCCCGTTGCTTCCAGGTTCAGGGTTTCAATATGCGAACTTCCCAAAGGCATATCCGTAGCAGTCAATTTCGCCTGCCCCCGCATTGTTTTCATATCGTCCATCCGGGCGATCACTTTCAAGGTGGATGCCCCATAATCCTTGTACTTAAGGCCTTTGAAATCGGCATCCAGGGTCAGGGACGGTCCGTCCCGGGTTGTGGCCGGTTTTCCGGCTTCAATTTGAAACGACCCTGACCCTTTTGCTTCAACGCCGGTCAGGGCCTGAACAATCTCAAGGGAGGTGATTCGGCCTTTGACCTTTCCGGAGAAGTCTTCTGTCCCGGGGGTCAGATCAAGGGATGCCGAAAGATCAATCCCCGGCGCTTGAACCCGTGCATCTCCAACGGTCAGGGTTTTTCCGCTCCAGGCAAAATCGCTCTTTACTTGCAGCGGCTGATCCATGGCCGAGGCATTCATACGGATCGTTCCGGAAGGTTTCCGGGGCAACCCTTCGGCTTTCAGATGTGTCTCCATCCCTTTGATTTCAAAGTCTTTAAATCGAAGTTTTTGGGAGTTCAGATCCACATGGGCGGCAAAATCGTCAAATTTTCCTGAAATCTTGCCTTTGGCTTGCACATCTCCCACGGGCAGGGTTGCCGACTTTGAAATGCCATTGCCCGGATGGTCCAGGGTCATCCCATAGGCCACATCAAACATGCTTTCTTTCAGGTTGATCCAGCCATCGGCCCTTAAGCGGGTTTGAGATCCTTTCAGCTCAACCGTTTCCAGGGTAACCCTGTCACCCTTCATTTCAGCACGGGCTTCAAGGGTTACTTCAGATCCTGCCAAGGCGGCAGCCTCAGGAGGTAGTCCGCTGAGTTGTGAAACCGCCATATTCAGATGGGCCGTTAAGTCTGCCGGACCGGCGCCTTTCACTTTCGCATTGATGGAAAGACGACCATCCAGGGGTGGTGCATCCGGTGGCAGCAGCGAGGCAATATGATCCACCTGAACCGCCAGATCGCCGGAAAAACGCTCCTTGGAGAAATTCATGAGCCCTTCTTTCACGCTCACAGCCACTCCCGGCAATGTCATGCTCAGGGTTTTTACCTGCCACGTTGAAAAATCGGGGCTTAGCGCCTGAATGTCCAATTTGACGGGTCCGGCCAGTTTCGGTACCTGTTGAATCTGCATGCCTTGAGCGCCAAGGGCCACCGAAGCGTTTTTTAAGCCCGTAAATCCCTTTTCGAAAAGGGCGCGGGCATTCAGCTTTGTTCCGGTCAATGTTGCGCCTTGCGCTTTGAGTCCGGCCAATGCCGTGGATATGTGGACTTCCGGTGCCATGAAAGGTCCCACTGCGGAGATGTTCACCGGTTCCAGGTCTTCGAGGGAAACCCCGGTTCCCGCCAGAAACGGGGTCAGTTGGGCCCCTTCAATCAGGGCGTGCAGGTCCATTTTTTCTTTTTCTAAATCGGCAGCCCCTGTAAGCGAAATGACCATATTGCCGTTTTTGATCCTGAGTCCCTTGAGCAGGACCACTTTTTCCGGTGAAAGTGATGCATTGCAGGTCAAATCCACGGTTTCAGAGTCCATAATCTGTGCTACCGGGGGCGGTAGAATTCGGTTTTCAGCCTGAATTTGTCCATTCAATTGCAGGGTGATCGTCTTCTGGTGGCTCACGTCGTATTGAAGGGCAGCGTTTCCGTAACCGCCCATATTCAGATCCAGATGACCCTTAATATGAGAAACAGGCCCCTGAGCATTTGCCGTCAATTGAATGCCCGTAAGATCTTTAAGTCCTAACAGGCCCGCAACAAGCCCTCCCGTGGATTCATGGTAGGCCACATCCGCCATCAGGTGCTCGGTTTTCAAATCGTAAACGGCTTTCAATTCAAAGGCATCGTCGTTCCTGGTCAGGTCTTTCAAAGATGCTTCCGCTTGGACACTGGTTTTGACGGTTTTCACCCGGGAGTTCAGACTGAAACGCATGGGTTTTCCCGCCAGGGCCTCTCCCAGGTCAATGTGTTGAAGTTGGATTTCCTGAACCAGAATGTGGGGCAGGGAGAATGTGCCGCTTTTTTCGGTTGATGTTTCCTTTTTCGGGGGCGTTTCGCGGGATTCAGGCAGCCGGGAAACGGACAGATGTGCCATCCGCAGCCATTTTACATGCACGAACCCCGTGATAAGATCCAAAGGTGTCATGGAAAAATCGAAATTTTCCATGTTGAGCCAGGGCCCTTTCGCATCTGAAATGGTGGCGCGTTCCAGAGTAATGGAAAAGGGGAGCAGCCCATCCAAGCCCTCAATGGCCACCTGATAGTCCCCTGTTTTTGCGGTGACATCTGCCACAAACCCTGCCAACTGCTTTTTGGCCCATTGCGTCTGAAGGCCCGCCCACAGGAGCATGATCAGCACTATGAACCCGACGATGGTTAACAAGGTCCATTTTAACAGACGACGCCAAAACGGACGACGGGTATCGGAGGACGGAGGACGGACGACGGACGACGGACCACTGCGACGAGCCTTCTGTCCTCCGTCCTCCGGTCTCTGTCCTCTGTCTTCCGTCATCCGTCCTCTCCCCTTAAAAAGACTGCCCGATACTCACATAAATCTGGTAATCACTGTCAACCCCCCCGGGTCGTTTCTTGAGAGGGACCGCCACATCCAGCCGAATGGGTCCGATGGTGGTGTAATACCGCAAGCCCAGTCCCGCGCCATAAAGCATCTCCTGCCGGCTGAAATCGGGCACCGTATCCAGATATGCGGTTCCCGCATCCATGAAGGGAACGATCCCGATGGACTCGGTCACCTTAAAACGCAGTTCCAGGGAACCGGTGAGCGTGGAGAGACCGCCGAGAGGGACATTTCCCTTAAGGGGGCCGGCCATTTGATAACCATAACCGCGTACGGAACCGCCGCCCCCCGGATAGAACCGCAGATTCGCCGGCATTTTGTCATGGCTGATGCCGTAAATCTGGCCGAATGCCGCTTTAACCGCCACCACTATCCAGTCGCCGCGATTGAAATTATAATAGGTGCTGCCACCCAGGATGTAACGAAAAAAACGAATATTGCTCTGGGAGATATCCTGATAGGGGGCCATTCCCAGGGAAAGGTGGTACCCCTGAATGGGGTTCAGGATATTTTTGCGTGTATCCAGGTCTGCGGTCATCGGTACATAGAAGAGTTGGTACGTATTCCGTTCATTGGTGGCGTTGTCCTTGACCCGGGACAAGTGGAATCCCAGGCCTCCTCCGGCACGGAAAGCTTTAGTGAATTGCTGTTGCAGAATGACCGTTGCAATACCGGAGGTGGCATTATAGGCATCGGTGGTTTCATCGTTGAACGCAATCTGGGAGATGAACGTGTTGTCCCGATTTAAAAACATGGGTTTAGCAAAACGAAGCAACGCGGTCCTGGTTTCTTTGTTAATTATGGCGCTGGCCCTCAATTTTTCGGCCATTCCGAAAAGGTTTCTGTGGGTCCAGCTGCTATTGACTCCCGGGCCGTAATCCGTGGTGTATTCCAGCCCCAGACGTATGGTGCGGGGGGACCGTTCTTTTAGCTCTACGGTCATGGGCAGTTGGCCTTGGGTATCCACTTTTTCGGGATTCTTGAAGGCAACCACGCCAAATAGATTGGTGTCAAAAAGCGTTTGACGTGCCGCATTAATCTTACGGACGTCATAGGGTTCACCCTCTTTCCAGGGGATTAGTTCGTAAACATATTTTTCCTTGAGGCGTTCAAGGCCCGTTACCCGGGTGGCCCCAAAACGCGCGTAGGGCCCGGGGGAAACCTGGAATGAGACTTCCACGTGATCTGTTTTGAAATCAGCGATGACATCCCGATGCCTGATTTTCGGAAAAGGGTAGCCGTTTCCCTTGTACCGGGTTAGAATCGCTTCCCCGGCTTTGACCACTGAACTTGCGGTATAAGGCGTGTCTTGAACCAGTCCGACCTCTGCGGGAGTGGGCGGGGAAAGCACCCCCGGTTGTGTGCCGGTGGCCAGATGGATATTGATATTGGAAAAGGCAAATCGAGGACCCAGATCAACTTCAAAGCGTACGGTTGCCGGATTTACCGGTGGGGGAACGGCCGCGGTATCGGTTTCCGTGTCATCGGCCCTGGTCGTGAATAGATGATCTGCTGCGGTTTCATTGGCGGTTTTGGGTGGCATTATCTTAAATGTGATGGTGCCTCGAAAATAGCCGAATGATCGCAGCACTTTTTGCATTTCCGGAAGGTCATCCTCGCAACGCCGCCTCAGGAGTGCCAGACTTTTCGGTGGATCATCTTTCTTTTGAACGGCCAAGGAAACTTCGCCCAGGAGCCTATGGATCGGGCTATTTTCCAGATCTTTTCCTTTTATCTCAACCTCATAAGGGATTCCGTCACTTTTCTCGGGTGCGGTTTCGGTGCCCAGGGAAAACCCGGGCAGCAGAATCAAGCATAAAGTCCCGAGAAGTGCTGCTTTAAAAGCATGTAAAAAGGGTATGGGCATTAACCTTCCATTCCAACGGTTACAATTTTGTGCAAATAAGACCTTACTCAAGGGTCATAAAACAGTAAAATATCAACCCTGAATAATGTCAAATCCAGCTATTATTTTCAATCTTTATGTGTGAATTCCATGCCGGCGGAGGGGGGCGCAAAAAAAATCAGTTCTTAATGAAGTCCTTTGACAGGAACGAATGAATGTCAAACCCTTCAGGACCGACCCTCACGGTAACTGCGCCTGAACCGGAGATGCAAATGCTTTCGCATTCCATTTGGGCCAGCCGTTTCAGCACGGAAGGATGTGGGAATCGACCAAAGCGGTCTTCACCTGAAGAAATGACACAAACCCTGGGCGCCACCGTTTTAAGAAATGCTTCTGAACTGGAAGTCCGGCTTCCGTGGTGGGGAGAAAGCAGTATATCGCTTTTGACCCGGTTTCCGACGCGGGCCATAAGCCTTTTTTCTCCGATTTCTTCAAGGTCGCCGGGGAAAAGAATGGATGTTCCGGCATAGGATATTCTGAGGACCATTGAGCGATTGTTCAGTTCTTTTCCATCAGGCGGTATAAGTACGGGCGAATATTTATTCGCCCCTACCCCGGATTCAGGATAAAGGACTTCGATTTCCGCACCGTTAATACGAATTTTTTCCTGAAGTTGCTCCGGCAGTTTTATTGAAACGTTATTCGCCTCCAGAGTTCTCATAAGATCTTTGTAGCTCGGGGTTTCCACCGGGTCACCGTTGTACCAGAATTCTTTTGGATGAAATGCTTCGGCAATGAAGCGAAGGCCGTTCATATGATCCGCCTGGGGATGGCTTAACACCAGGGTATCGATGGTCCCGATCTTTCTGTGCCACAAAAAGGGTGCAATCACCATTTTGCCCACGTCAAAGTGATTACTGGAGAATCCCCCGCCGTCAATCATCATTCTCTTGCCGCCGGGAAAGGAAATGAGTGCGGCATTGCCCTTTCCCACATCCAGAAAAACCACTTCCAGATCCCGGTTGAACCCCACCCGGTGAACCCAGAAGGCACCATCAATGATGATTAGAAACACCATCGCCACCAGGCCGAGTTTCGCCCATCTTCTGCGCCTGGAAAAAAAGGCGAAAAATGTAAAGGCATAAAAAAGACTGATTTCAAAAAAATTCGGTGTAAAACTCCATATGGATGCCCACGAAAGGTTCGACCAGAAGCTGATGATTTCCATCATGACGTCCAGGCCCCAGGTACCGCACTGTAGAAAAAAATCCGCCAGTGGGGATGAAAACGGCAACGTCAAAACCGATAAAAGGCCCAAGGGCAATACCCACAAGCCTAAGATGGGAATGGTGGTGAGATTTGCAGGGATAGAGACCAGGGGAATACGGTGGAAATAGAAGGCGGTGAGGGGCAGCAGGAAATAGAGGGCGGAAACACTGACCGCTGCCAGACCTGTAATATAGGTGAAAACCGATCTCGCAAAAGCATGGTTTTCAATCGGCATATCCTTTTTGTAACCCACCTTGTTGAGGATTGAGGGCGTCAGCCACAGGATGCCGGTTACCGCAACAAATGAAAGTTGGAATGAAGGAGCGAAAATTGCCCCGGGATCCAGAAACAATATCACCAGACCGGCCAGGGCAAGTGTGGACCAGATCTCCTTTTCTTTTCCCAGAATAATGGATATCAGGTACGCCATGACCATGATCATGGCCCGTTGAGACGACACCCGGCATCCTGCAAGGAGGGTGTATCCGATCACGGGAAAGCAGGTAAAGAAAGCACTCCACTTTCGAATATCAATGGCGAGAATCAAACGGTAGGATCGGGAAAGCCCCCATTTAAAAATGAAAAAAGCGGCCCATGCCACCAGTCCGATGTGCAGACCGGAGACGGCCAGCAGATGCCCCAGGCCCGATCTGTTAAAACTTTCTCTCAGAGTACGGTCAATTCCCTGCCGCTCTCCCAAAATGAGCGCGCGAAACAGAACGGCGTTTCGATGATCCAGGGATTCCTCGAAAAATGTTCTGACCGGTGCCTGCAGCCTTTCAACTAATCCTTGGAAAAAAGGAAGTTTCCCCGGTCCCATGGGGACAATGTATCGCCCGTCGCTAACGGCGGCGGCGCATGTGAACCCCGCAAATGTCATGGATTTTTCGTAGTCGTAGTGGCCTGGATTTCGAAAACTTTTAAAGGTTCGGAGGCGTGCGGGAAAGCGGATTTTTTCTCCGGGCTGAAATGGAATGGCGTTTCGGTAAATGGTGACAATGATGTTCTCGTTGAGGGGGAAGACACCGCCTCCCGAAATAAGGCTTTGCGCCAGCACTTTCGCCCGGATCATACCCGAACGGGGTCGGATTGGCGGTTCCAGAACAACCCCTTCGATGATGGCTTTCCCATGATCCACAGCCAGGGGCCGCAACCGGGATGGCAAAAGCTTCTCCGGCGTCAGCAAAGTGCCGACCAGGAAAAAAACCACCAACAGAAGATAAGCCCTTGAATCTCCCGGACAAAAAAGGGAGAGCAGCAGGCACAGGGAAAGGGTCAGAAGTATGGGTAAACTTAAGGCGTGATCGGCAGGAAAAACAAGGTGTGCGGCAAGAATGCCCCCGGCAAATGAAAGCAGGCAGGGTACCAGAGGGCGATTGAACAGGAAGCGATTAAACAGATGGTCCTTTTTCACGTCGGATTCTGGCGCCCAGTCCCCTGAATTTCTTTTCAATGGCCTCGTATCCCCTGTCCAGGTGGTAGATCCGGTGTACTTCCGTGGCCCCCCCCTCGGCCACCAATCCGGCCAGAATGAGGGAGGCGCTGGCTCTCAAATCCGTTGCCATGACCGGCGCCGAAAGTAGCTTTTTGCGACCTTTTACGAGGGCCTGGTTTCCGTTGATTTCAATGTCGGCACCGAGACGTCTGAGTTCACTTACATGGATGAAACGGTTTTCAAATACCGTTTCCCTGAACATGCTCCATCCTTTGGCCACCGTCATGAGCGCCATGAACTGGGCTTGGAGATCTGTGGCAAAACCAGGGAAAGGCATGGTCTTGATATCAACGCTTTCAATGGATTCGGGACCTCGAACGCGGATGGACTCGTCCTTTTTTGTGACCTCGGCGCCGGTCTGCTGAAGCTTTTCCATCAGTGCCATGAGGTGATCGGGTCTGCATCCTTGTATATCAACATCACCCCGGGTCATTGCTGCGGCAATCATAAAGGTGCCGGCTTCAATTCTATCGGGAATGATGGTGTGTTCACATGGCGCGAGATGATCTACACCGTGAACCACGATGGTGTCGGAGCCTTCGCCTTCGATATCAGCGCCCATGGCGCGCAGCATTTGCGCCAGGTCTTTGATTTCCGGTTCATTGGCGGCGTTTCGCAGGGTCGTGGTGCCTTGGGCGGTTACGGCTGCCATCAGGATGTTTTCCGTTCCGGTTACCGTGGGGATGTCAAAGAAAATGTCCGCGCCTTTCAGTTTTTTGGCTTGCGCGTTGATGTAGCCGTGTTCCAGGTATATGTCCGCGCCCATGGAGACCAGGGCCTTCAAGTGCAGGTTTATCGGTCGCGCACCGATGGCGCAGCCCCCGGGAAGGGATATTTTGGCTTGCCCCAGGCGGGCGAGAAGCGGGGCCAGCAGGAGGATGGATGCACGCATGGTCTTGACCAGCTCATATGGGGCTTCGTGAGCGGTGAGGTTGTCCGAGTTGACTTCCAGCACATCACCGGTTTCCTGAAAAACCGTTCCCAGTTTTCCCATGATGCATTTGATGGTGCGAATATCCCTGAGACGGGGAATCCCCCGCAGGCGATGCCCCCCCCCGGTCAGGAGGCACGCTGCAACGGCGGGCAGCGCAGCGTTCTTGGCGCCGCTGATGTTGACCGTTCCCTTCAAGGGGTAGCCGCCTTCAATGACAATTTTATCCATACAATACCTATTCCGGCCTAACAGCTAACAGCTAGAAGCTAATAGCTAACAGCTTATTTACTGCTTCAACCGAATAAACTGTTTCGCCTTAAATGGCCCGCCATCCAGGGACTTCGCCAGAGAATGTTTCTCCATGACCGATGTGACTTTGATCTCCCCGACCGTTTCCCCCAGCAGATGAATGGTTCTGCCGGTGCCGGAGGAGATGGATTCTCCAACGGAAAATACTTTGAAAACCGCCTCGTCTTCCAGACCGATCTCCTTGCCCGCGTTAATCATGATGGTCTCGCCGTCCACCGCCACGATTCTGCCGGTCCAGGGTTCATCGCTGACTTTGAAGTCCATGGTTGTTCCCAGGTTATTGATGAGATCCGGCAGGGCCTCAAGGGTAATCTTCCGAATATAATTTTCCTGGTCCAGCTGCTCGGATTCCTCCAGGCTCATATCGTATTCTTCAAGGGCGATGTCGGTATAGATGAGGGTTTTGCTGGCTGTACCAATAACATTGACCGCCGCGGAAACCGTGTAGATTCTTTTCCAACTGTCAAAAGGCCAGATACCGGTTTTATGAACAGCGATTTCGACCGGGTTCAGGACCCCGATCATCAGGGCGTTCATGCCCATGTCCGTGGCGATGTCAACGAGCTTGGAACTGGTTACCACCCCGTATTGAGGGGATTCCATGGCCTGGGTGGAAAAAACACCGTCCGGGGGGTCATAGAGGAGCAAGTTGGGGGTTTTTTTCAAATGCTCATAAAATTCATGGCTAAACTTCTTCGCCATTTCAGGTCCCACACCGGCCTGGTCCACGAAGGGAAAAATCATGACACGCTTTTTGAGATCCGCCTCGTTGGTCATGATTTTCTTGGCCAGGGAAGTAGGCAAAACTTTCTTGGTCAGATTCTTGGTGGTGCTGCACCCGGATGCTGCAAGCAGCAGGGAGAGCAGACACAGACACGTGATTGCTGTGAAACGCTTTGTTGGCACTTCCATCCTCCTAATAAACGACGTCGAAGGCGCTAAACTCGCCGAGCCACGCTTCGTCTGTTTCGTGAATTCCGGTGACGCCGGCGGCGGAAGGGCCTTTTCCGCACCAGGCAACCAGCCTCAAAACCGCATCTTCGGGGCCTTCCAGCAGGGCTTCAACGGTTCCCTCCGGCCGATTTTTCACCCATCCCGATACCCCCAGGGAAACCGCCTGACGACGGGTGGATTCCCTGAACCAGACCCCTTGAACCAGGCCCTCAATGATCAGGTGTTTGCGCATGTTGTTTAACACGTCGTGCCCCCAGCAGTTCCAGAAATTGCTTCTCACCCAGGATGGAAATGCCTAAGTTTTTTGCCTTTTGAAGTTTGGAACCGGGTGCTTCTCCCACCACCAGATAATCCGTGTTACGGCCGACGGAAGATCCCACTTTGCCGCCTTTTTGGGTAATGGTCTCTTTGGCTGCGGAACGTTTAATGGCCGAAAGGGACCCTGTCAAGACAAATGTTTTTCCGACCACCGGGGAATCTGTTGGCTTGGAACGGGTTACACTGGGCTTTACGCCGGCTGCCAGCAGACGTTCAATGAGGTCCACGTTCTGAGGGTCCGCAAAATAAGAAAACACGCTTTCGGCGATTTGTGGCCCGATGCCGTCTATGGCGGAAAGGACTTCCTGACGGGTGCTTGCCAATTCTTTAATGTCTTCGAAGTGGTCCGCCAGAAGGGCGGCTGTAAATTCCCCCACATGCCTGATGCCGAGGGCATAAATAAATCTTGCCAGTGTGGGCGTTTTGCTGCCTTCAATGGCGCCCAGCAGGTTGTTCGCTGATTTTTCTTTGATGTTATCGAGGCGCATCAGGTCCGCTCGGGTCAGTGCATAAAGGTCCGATTCGTCTTTGACCAGCCCTTTGTCCATAAGTTTAAAGATCAGTTTGTTCCCCAGACCATCAACGTTCATTCCCGCTTTTGACACGAAGTGCTTAAGTGATCCTCTGATCTGAGCCGGACAATTCATGTTGGGACATCTGGCCACCACCTCTCCCGGCTTTTTCTCTATTCCGGACCCGCATGCGGGACACGCATCCGGCATGACAAATTTCGTTTCGTTCCCGGTCCGCTTTGAGAAAACGGTTTTCACCACCTCGGGAATCACATCCCCCGCCCGCTGAACAATCACCCTGTCCCCTTCGCGGATATCTTTTCGGTCAATCTCTTCCTGGTTATGAAGGGTCGCCCGGCTGACGAGGACGCCTCCCAGTTCCACCGGTTCCAGGTGGGCCACGGGTGTCAGAGCGCCGGTCCGTCCCACCTGAACATGGATTCCCATGACGGTTGTGGTCTCCTGGCTGGGGGCGAATTTGTAGGCCATGGCCCATCGGGGACTTCTTGACTTCATGCCCAGCCGGGATTGCAGATCCAGGCGGTTAACCTTAATGACGGCGCCGTCGATCTCGTAGGGGAACTGCTTCCTGGTTTCTTCAAAGCGGCGGCAGTTTGTTACGACGTCATCCAGGGTGTCACACACCCGTATGTGGGGCCGGTTAACCCTGAGCCCCCAGTGCTGCAGTGCCATCATAACGTCCCAGTGGGTTTTGAAAGGAAGCGTTTGGGCATTTCCGACCCCGTAACAGAACATGTCCAGCGGTCTTTTGGCGGTGACCCGTGAATCCAGTTGCCTGAGGGAACCGGCTGCGGCATTTCGCGGATTGGCGAAAAGTGGCTCGTTTTGGGCGGTGCGCTTCCGGTTGAGTGTTTCAAAGGCGGCCACATCCATGTAGACCTCGCCCCTCACTTCCAGAAGATCGGGAATCGGTAATGATTTTTTCCGGGCAGTCAGATTCAACGGCACGTTTAAAATGGTTTTGATGTTTCGGGTCACATCCTCCCCGGTGCGGCCATCCCCCCGGGTGGATGCTACGGTTAGGACTCCTTTTTCGTAGACCAACTCCACTGCGAGCCCGTCAATCTTGGGCTCAACCGTATAGCCGACCGGTGCATCATTCCCCAGAAACTTCCTGACACGCTTGTCAAAATCAAAGATTTGTTGAGGGTCAAAACAGTTTTCAAGGCTGAGCATGGGAGAACGATGCGTTACCGACAAAAAACCGCCTTTGGGTCTGCCGCCCACTTTCCGGGTGGGAGAGTCAGGGGCCTCCAGTTCCGGGTGCTGTTTTTCCAGATCGAGCAACCGCTGAAAAAGCCTGTCATAGTCGGCATCCGGAATTTCCGGATCATCCAGAACGTAATACCGCTGATTATGGTATTCGATTTCTTCTTTCAGTGCATCAATTTCTTTTCGGATGTTTTTCATTTTTAATGGTCCATTTTTGCTTGAACGGCTTTTATAAGACCGAAACAGCCGGTGAGCATCATATCCCCGAATGGGGCCGCCATGTGTCCCCCTAAAGATGCAAACCTTTCCCGGTTGGGGCCTGTAATCCCCGCGGGGCTGAAGGTGCTCTCCTTGCCGGCGCCGGGTATTACGTGGCAGCCGTGGCCCATCTCATCGAGTATTTCCTGGTTTGGCAAGTCTTCATGCCGGAGACGTTCCAGGTGTACCGCCAGTTTTTCGGGCGTCATCAGGGACGTATGATGTTCATAAACGCCCCATACCTTTTCGTTTTTCACCAGGGCCGCCAGAATATGTTCGTTCCCGATATTGAGGAGGGTGACCCCTTCCCGGGATTTTTCAGCAATCCAGGTGTCTTCAAGGGCGCCGACAATGGCGGATGCGCCGGTATCCATCAGAAGGGTGCCGGGATTTGTATCACATACGGCGTTCATTCGCGTCAGGTAATCAGGGGGTTTTTCATATATGAGAGATGTCAGGCTTTTTCCCGATTCGAGGAGTTTTTTCCATTGCTCGAACCTGAACACCCGATTGCTCGTGTCCGGTGAAAACCCATGGTCCTGAACGGCCACGGCAACAGTTCCGGGCATGGGCTCATGGAACAGTTGCAGTGCCCCTTGAATGGCCGGCAGGTTCAAGTCGCCCATTTCCAGTTGGGTCAGCGGTTCAACGGACGGTTTCCGGGACACAATTTCAACCCCCATGGCAACGACCTTATCAATCCTGTCATGGAATGTAAGGGCGGGTTGTTCCAGGGCAAAAACCTTTAATCCGGCCGAGATGTGCTCTCGAACCGCTTTTGTGGAAGGGCCCCCGCCCATGGTATGGCCCGCCAGAAAAAGGTGATGCCCCCTTTTCGTGGCCTCCCTCATCTGCCTGGCAATGATGGTGGTGGGCGAGGGGAGAATCAACTTGGGGCAGTTTTCAATCCTTTGCTCCGAGCGCCATACCAGGATGTCCTGGGTACCGCTGCCCACATCTATGGCGAGAATGCCGTTTTTGAGGTTCATTTCACTTCTCCGGACAGTCTTTCGGGCCGGGCCGGATGTTTATGGACCTCCAGCAGCAGTTCTGCAGCGGCACGGCTACTTTTTTTCAGTCGGCTGTTGGAAAATCCAGGATTCCATCTTAATTCAAAAAGCTCATCGGAAACCACCAGTATCGCTGCCATCTGGACAGAGCGAAATGAAGATACCGCCAACAGCGCTGAAATTTCCATTTCCACAGCCAGGATATTTTGCTGCTGGTAGGCCTTTACCTTTTCCGGTGTTTCGCGATATATGGCATCCGTAGTCCAAATCGGTCCTTTTGTAAAGGGGGTCTTTTTTTCTTTGAGGGCAGTTTCCAGAATCCGGTTAAGCGCCGCATCCGATGGGGGATTTTTTGAAGCGGTTGGATAATGTTGTGACGTGCCTTCCTCCGATATGGCATGGGTAGGGACCACCAGGTCACCGATTTTAAGAAACGGCTGCAGTGAACCGCACCAGCCCAGCATCAGAATTCTTTCGGCGCCCATGGCGATCAGCTTCTCCATCCCCATAACCGCATGGGGTGCGCCGATGAAAGGGCCTGCCAGTGTGACGGACGCTTCATTTTCACCCTGTGACCGATACAGATCATAAAGGCGCATGTTGCTGAAGGCCGTCTGGGTTGCGCCCGCTTTCTGTGCCAGGAATCGAAGTTCCCCGGGGATCATCACCATGAGAACATCCGGCGGCAGATGCGGATCTCCCTTACCTTTCCTTGGACGGATAATCCCGTCACTGTGCATTTTCTCAGTCATGTAGTTGAATCACCCCATCAAGAACCCCATCGAAATCATATGACATTTCCGACTGATCCATGTATGGTGGTTGCAATGGCACAATACTAGGGGGTATGGATTTCATTGGCAACCTCAAAATGGTTCGACGTTCTTTTCGGCGTCATTTCGTTTTTTGTTGACATCCGTAGTCTTATAAAGTAATCCTGATTGTTTACAAAATGCGAGGGTCCACAGCGACATGTTTGACAGCTTATCTGAAAAACTCAACCGTGTTTTCAAAAAACTGAAAGGGCGGGGAAGGCTCACTGAAGCCAATATTCAGGATGCTTTGAAAGAAGTGCGTTTAGCGCTTCTGGAGGCGGATGTCAACTACAAAGTCGTAAAGAAATTGATAGAAGATATTCGCGGGCGCGCTGTTGGACAGGATGTTCTGGATAGCCTGACACCCGGTCAGCAGATTATTAAAATTGTAAATGAAGAACTGACAAGCCTCATGGGTGAGTCCCGAACGGGTCTTGAACTTGTTGGCGAAGCGCCCCATTCATTGATGCTGGTGGGTCTTCAGGGCTCCGGTAAAACCACCACTGCTGCAAAACTGGCAGCATATCTGCGAAAGCAGGGCAGGCATCCTTTCCTGGTTCCCGCGGACATTTACAGGCCTGCTGCCGTGGACCAGCTCACGAAACTGGGACTACAGATCGATGTTCCGGTTTATCCCACGGAAAAAGGACAGACACCGGATGAGATATGCCTCGACGCGATGGCCGGGGCCGGGTCACAGGGGGCGGACGTCCTGATTTTCGATACGGCGGGACGACTGCATGTGGATGAAGCCCTGATGAATGAGCTGGTGGTCATCAAGGAAAAAGTCAATCCCACTGAAATCCTTCTGGTGGCGGATGCCATGACCGGTCAGGATGCGGTCAATGTGGCAAAACATTTCAATGAGACCCTGGATCTCTCCGGTGTGATTTTATCCAAAATGGAGGGTGACGCCAGGGGTGGTGCAGCGTTATCCATCAAGGCGGTAACCGGAAAACCCATTAAATTTGTGGGGGTCGGTGAAAAAATAAGCGCCCTAGAGCCTTTTCATCCCGACAGGATGGCCTCGCAGATTCTCGGTATGGGCGATGTCCTGTCACTCATTGAGAGAGCGGAATCCCAGTTTGACGAAAAAGAGGCCAGAAAGCTGGAGAAAAAGCTCAAAAAGAATGAGTTTGACCTGGAAGATTTTCGGTCTCAATTGAAACAGATTAAAAAGCTGGGATCCCTGGAAGATATCCTGGGGATGCTCCCGGGTATGGGAAAACTGAAACAGCTGAAAAAGCTGAAACCCGATGAAAAGGAACTGGTCAAAGTCGAGGCGATCATTAATTCCATGACTCGAGATGAGCGACGCAGGTTCAAGATCATTAATGGCAGCAGAAGACGCCGCATTGCAACGGGCAGTGGGACTACGGTCCAGGATGTCAACCGTCTGCTGAAAAATTTTGTTCAAACAAAAAAAATGATGGAACAATTTACCAAAAAAGGTGGGCTGAACATGCCGCCCCTCTTCGGATAGAGGGTGCATTTATGATGCTCAAAACCAATAAATTTAAGGGGGTGGTAGTAGAAAATGGCCGTTAGAATTCGATTGACAAGGATGGGAGCGAAGAAAAAACCGTTTTATCGTTTGGTGGCAGCTGATTCAGAGGCGCCCAGAGATGGCAGGTTCCTGGAAATCCTGGGATATTATGATCCCATGAAAGAACCCGCTGTTGTGAAAATCCATGAGGACAAACTCCAGTACTGGGTTGAAAAAGGAGCGAAACTTTCAGAGGCAGTCAGAGCCCTGGTGAAACGGGAAGGCGTGATTAAATCCCATTCCGCAGCAACCTAAAAGCCGCATTTCCGTGTATTCCAATGGAGGTGAACCGAGATGAAAGAGCTAGTTTCATACATTGCGAAAGCGCTGGTTGATAAGCCTGAAGATGTGGTCGTCACAGAAATCGAAGGGGAACAGACATCGGTTCTTGAACTGAAAGTCGCCAAGGAAGATCTGGGCAAGGTCATTGGAAAGCAGGGCCGCACCGCAAGGGCCATGAGGACAATTCTCAGTGCAGCCTCCACAAAAATTAACAAACGATCCGTATTGGAGATTATCGAATAGTTTTGAACGAGCCCTCAGGCTTGCCTGATAATGCACTCTTTTTTGGGAAGGTCCTTCGGCCGCACGGGTTGGAGGGTCTTCTGCGAGTGCAGGTTTTTTCGCAGTCGGCAGCCTCGCTATTGAATGCAGGAAAGGTTTTTTTTAAACTTGCGACCGGAGAAAATCGTTGTTTAAGCGTTATTTCCGCAAGGCCCCATAAGAATGTTTTTCTGGTAGAACTGGCCGGATTGACGGACATAAACCAGGCGGAGTCCTTCAGGGGAGCGGAACTCCATATTAGCAAAGATGCCCTTGTTCGGGAAGAAGGGGAATATTTCTGGTTTGAGCTGCTGGGCTTGGAGGTTTTCTTGAATGATGGTGTGTTTCTGGGTGTCGTTTCACAAATTATCCCTGCGGGGAATAATGAAATCTACGTTGTGAAAAACGGTGACCGGGAGATTTTTCTGCCGGCCGCTCAAGAAGTGGTCAACCATATTGATTTAGAAAACAGGAAAATGATTATCTCGGCCTTGGAAGGGTTGTTGGATTTGAATGAAGTTTGATGTTTTGACCTTGTTTCCGGATATGTTTACCTCCTATTTGAGGGAGGGCATTCTGGGGCGCGCCATTGAGAGGGGCCTCGTGGATGTGGCGTTACGGGACATCCGTGATTTTGCCAGAGGACCTCACAGGACTGTTGATGACCGTCCATACGGCGGTGGTGAGGGGATGGTCATGAAAGCGGGACCGGTCTTTCGTGCCCTTCAATCCGTCGAGCGAATGGAAGGTCAGGGACCGGTGGTGCTTTTTTCACCACAGGGAGAGCCCTTTACCCAGGACATGGCCTGGGACATGGTTGAGTGGCAGCAGATTATTTTGGTCTGTGGGCGGTATGAAGGCGTTGATGAGCGGGTACGATCAACCTGTATCGATATGGAGCTGTCTATCGGGGATTATGTCTTAAATGGTGGTGAACTGGCTGCCATGGTGGTCATTGAAGCGGTCAGTCGACTGATTCCGGACGTCCTGGGTGGTGAAAGATCGAACCTTGAGGACTCTTTTGAAAACGGGCTCCTGGAATACCCCCATTACACACGGCCAAGGGTGTTCAAAGACCTGGAGGTTCCCCCGGTACTTTTGTCCGGTGATCATGAGAAAATTCGATTGTGGCGGAAAAAGCAATCGCTCAAAAGAACGCTGCTACGAAGGGCGGATCTGCTTCAGAAGGCTGAATTATCTCCTGAAGATAAAGCGATTCTGGAAGAACTGACGTAATGCCTCTCTATGTCGGGCTTGTCCATTTTCCCGTTTACAACAAGCATCAGGAGACCATTGCTTCGGCCATAACGCCTTTGGATATTCACGATTTTGCTCGACTGAGCAAAACCTATGGCATCAAGGGCTTTTTTGTTATTACGCCCCTTGAAGACCAGCAGGCCCTGGCGAATCGAATTTTGCGGCATTGGATTTCCGGGTACGGTGCCCGATATAACCGTCATAGAAAGGAAGCCCTGAGCCTGGTCAGTGTAACACCATCCCTGAACTTAGCGCTTGAGAGAGTGAAGGAGAGGGAAGGGGACACGGCCACGACTGTTGCGACAGATGCGGCTAAGCAGGAAAACCGTGCCATGAGTTACGAAGCGTTAAGGGGTCTTGTTTTATCCAATGGACCGGTTTTTCTGCTGTTTGGAACGGCATGGGGGCTTCATGAAGACGTTCTGCAACAGGCCGACCATGTGCTGGAACCCATCTCGGGAAGATCGGGATATAATCATCTTTCAGTAAGGACGGCGGCAGCCATTATTCTCGATCGGTTGGTGGGCCGGCCGGTTGAATATTTTTAAACTGCAGTATCATGGGGAAACACAGTCTAATCAAAGCACGAAGCACCAGCCTTCGCCAAGGCTTCGGCCGACAGGCCGGTGAGTTCAGGTGTGTGACATAAGGAGAAAGAAATGAATGTTGTAGAAATGCTCGAGATGGAGCAGATGCGCGGCGACATCCCCGACTTCAAGCCTGGTGATACCGTCAAGGTTCATGCCAGGATTAAAGAGGGCGAAAAGGAGAGGATCCAGGTATTTCAAGGGGTTGTCATCAGAAAACGAAAAGGCACTACCGGCGCCACATTTACGGTTCGGAAAGTTTCTTACGGTATTGGTGTGGAACGTATTTTTCCCCTTCACTCTCCCAACATTGATAAGGTTGAGGTGGTGTCAAGGGGAAAAGTCAGAAGATCGAGACTCTATTACCTCAGGAATCTGCGCGGCAGGGCCGCAAGAATCAAAGAAAAGCGATTCTAAAATCATTTTGATGGCGCAGGGAACTCGTAAAATGATGTTTGTTCAAGAGACTCCGGCAAGTGCGTCGACCTGAAAACCTGGAGCTGTTTCCGGACGATTCACGCCAAACCCCTGTGGATCCCTTTTACCACGAAACCCAGGCGCGAGGTTTGGGTTACACACTGATTGCCGGGGTTGATGAAGCGGGGCGAGGTCCTTTGGCCGGCCCTGTGGTTGCGGCAGCGGTCATTATTCCCGAAGGTGTTCGATTTTCGGGGGTTAAGGATTCAAAAAAAATGACGGCTCGCGCCAGATTCGAAAGATTCCATACGATCAGGGGTGGTGCTCTGACCTTCGGTATCGGCGTGGTATCCATTTCGTATATTGAAAAGTTCAATATCCTAAACGCCTCTCTGGAAGCCATGTTGCGTGCTATCCAGGTGCTTGATCCGCAACCGGAAATTATCCTTGTGGATGGCACCCATGCTGTTCCCATCCCCATCAAACAGAAATGTTTAAAAAAAGGCGATCAAATCTCCCGAAGCATTTCGGCAGCCTCTGTGCTGGCCAAGGTGTATCGGGACTGGATCATGGCTTCTTATCACAATATGTATCCTGAATACGGTTTTGACAAAAACAAGGGGTACGGAACCCGACAACATCTCGATGCCTTAAAAGAGCACGGTCCATGTCCGGTTCACCGTCTGACGTTTAAACCGGTTAGCCGTCTGATCTCTAAAGAGGCGCAGTAAATTGACCCGAGAAAGACTTGAACTGGGTGAACGGGGTGAGGCGCTGGCCTTTGAAAAAATCAAACGCCTGGGGTACAGCAATATTATCAGGAACTACCGATGCCGGCTGGGCGAAGTGGACTTGGTGGCGAAAGATGGGGATGTTCTGGTGTTTATAGAGATCAAAACCAGAAAAGGACGGCCCCTGGGGTTTGCAAAGGAAGCGGTAAACGCCAGAAAACGAAAACAGATCTCCAAAGTGGCGTTAAACTACATGAAAACCAACAATTGCTGTGACGTCAGTGCCCGTTTTGATGTGGTCGCAGTTTCCATGGGCAGCGGGCCCCCTCAGATTGAAGTGATCAAGAACGCTTTTGACCTGGCTTATGGATAGAAAGCCGTCATCAGGGGAGCAGGAACACGGCATTTTATACGTGGTCGCAACGCCCATCGGGAATCTGGAGGACATTACCCTGAGGGCCTTGCGCGTCTTAAAAGAGGTTGACTTGATTGTGGCTGAGAACGGGGTCCACACCAAGCGGCTTTGCAATCACTACGGTATAAAAACAAAAATAGCCACTTACAACCAGCATTCCCGGAAAAGCAGAACGGATCGGCTTCTTGGGCAACTGGGAATCGGAATGAAATTGGCCCTTGTATCCGATGCGGGAACCCCGGGCATTTCTGATCCCGGCATCACACTCATTTCAGGTGCCATTGAAAAAGAGATTCAAATTACGCCGATTCCAGGACCTTCTGCCGCTGTGGCGAGCCTTTCGGTCTGTGGTTTCCCAACGGGGGGATTTTGTTTTTTGGGATTTCTGTCAAACCGTCCCGGTAGAAGAAAAAAAGAATTGGAGGGTTTGATTTCTGAAACACGAGCAATGGTTTTTTATGAGTCCCCCCACCGGATCAGGGCGACACTTTTGGATATGGCTCGCGCCTTCGGCCCCAGACAAATGGTCCTGTTTCGGGAAATGACCAAAATATTTGAAGAAATTCGACGCGGTACCCCGGCCGAGCTGCTGGAGGGGCTAACCCCTGAAAAAACCAGGGGGGAATTCACACTGGTGGTTTCAGGCAAAGTTGCCGGAAAAGATCCGGAAGAATTGAATCATTCCACCTTGGATGCCATTGAGGGCCTTCTAAAAGAGAACACCATGAGTGTTCGGGATATTGCAGGCGTTATTGCAGAGAAAGAAAAACTGGCGTATCGGAAGGTCTATAAAGAATGCCTCGCCAGAAAAAGAGTGTTGAAGGATTCATGAACAATGGAAATGGTCAGGCATCTGAAAATTCGCAACAGCCTGGGGCTCCATGCGCGCGCTGCGGCGAAAATCGTTGAATTGTCAGATCGTTACGAATCCAAATTGTTTCTCAGGAAGGATGGGCGACAGGTGGATGGGTCCAATATCCTTTCCATCCTAACGCTGGCCTGCCCAAAAGGCACGGAGATGGAAGTTCGCATTATTGGGGAAGACTCAGAGCAGTTTATGACGGATCTGGATGTGCTGTTTCAGGGAAAATTTGGGGAAAACAAATGAACGAAGATGCTGTCGCCGGTAAAAAAGCTTTAAAGGGCATAGCCGTTTATCCGGGCATTGTCATTGGCAAAGCCCATCTCGTGGACAGAAGCAAAGTCAAGATCCAATACCAGTATCTGGTCAACACAGAGCATCTGAACGGAGAGGTGGAGCGGTTTGAAGAGGCCCTTCGAGTGGTTGAAAAAGAGATGCAGTCCCTCAAAAACGGAATGGCGGAGAAAGTCAACGATCTCTCCTTTATTCTGGACAGCCATTTGATGATCCTCAAGGACACCATGCTTCGGGATTCGACCATTCGTGCGATCCTGGATGAAAAAATTAATGCCGAGTGGGCATTGAAAAAATCTCTGGAAAAAATCCGCAAAGTTTTCGACCAGATTGATGACGAATATATCAGCAACCGTATCAGCGATGTGGAAAATGTCACCGAAAGGATTCTAAGGACCCTTAGTGGAAAAGCCCAGCAGAGCCTTTCGGAAATCGAAAGAAGGGTCATCATCGTGGCCCATGATCTCTCCCCTTCGGACACCACCGAACTGAATATCGGAAGAGTTATGGGGTTTATTACCGATGTGGGGGGGCGGACTTCCCATACGGCCATCGTGGCACAGGCCCTGGAAATTCCGGCGATTGTGGGCCTGGAAAGCGCAACCGATGTGGTAGCGGATGGCGATCTCCTGATTGTGGATGGCAGTACGGGGGTGGTTGTTGTCAACCCTGATGACAGCGCCATTATTTACTACCAGGAGAAGAAGCTTCAACTGGAAGACTACCGGTCGAGTATCGCCAGGGAGAGCCACCTTCCGGCCGTGACCCCTGACGGTCAACGGATCACTGTGACGGCCAACATAGAATTCCTCGAAGAAGTGACCGCCGTAAGGAATTATGGCGGCGAGGGCATCGGTCTTTATCGAACGGAGTTTCTGTATTTGAGGAGCAAGGGTTTTCCGGAAGAGGAAGACCTTTTTGAGGACTACCGTGAAATAGCCGAACTCATGGCCCCTGAACCGGTGAACATCAGGACCCTGGATATCGGTGGTGACAAATTTGTTTCGGAACTTGAAATCTCGAAGGAGATGAACCCTGCACTGGGTTTGAGGGCCATACGGTTCTGCCTGAAACAGCCCGAAATATTCAAAACACAGTTACGCGCCATTCTCAGGGCGAGCGTACACGGCCATATCCGATTGATTTTCCCCATGATATCCGGTTTGCAGGAGCTTCTGGATGCAAAGGACATCCTGGCCCAGGTCAAAGTGGATTTGGATCGCGACCACATCCCCTACAATGAAGAAATAGAAGTCGGCATCATGGTTGAAATTCCCTCAGCCGTTGTTATGGCGGAAGTTCTGGCCAGGCATGTGGATTTTTTCAGTATCGGGACCAACGATCTTATTCAGTATTTACTGGCCATTGACAGGGTCAACGAACATGTGGCACACATGTATCAACCGTTTGATCCCGCTCTTATCAGAATGATTGGTCAGGTGGTGGCGGCTGCCAGAAATGAGGGCATCCGTGTTACCCTGTGCGGTGAGATGGCGGGTGATCCGCTTTGCGTGCCCATATTGCTGGGGTTGGGCCTTGACGCGCTCAGCATGAATGCCAGGTCCATACCGCTGATCAAAAAAATCGTGCGGGCCATGCCCATGTCTCAGGCCCGTGATGACCTCAAGGCCGTCATGTGCCTTCACACGGCCGGCGCGGTTCAACAGTACCTGTTCGAGCGCATAGGGGGTATGTTTCCCGAGTTGAGAGAAAAGGGGTACTTGTAAAGAGGGTTTGAGAATGAAAATCGTTTGTCAGAACAAAAAAGCGCGTCACGAATATTTCCTGGATGAGTTTTTTGAGGCGGGGCTGGTGCTTTTGGGCGCCGAGGTCAAGTCCTTAAGAGAGGGAAGGGCCAACCTGTTGGATAGCTATGCCAGGGTGAAGCGGGAAGAGGTTTTTCTTCATAACATGCATATTACCCCGTACCCTTTTGCCCACCATATGGAAATGGATCCCATGCGAACACGGAAACTTCTCCTGAACAAACGGGAAATCAAACGGCTGATCGGAAAAACTGAGCAGAGGGGATATTCCCTGATTCCCACCAAGGTCTATTTTACGCGGGGCAAAGCCAAAGTGGAAATCGCCTTGGCAAAGGGCAAGAAAAATTACGACAAAAGAAGAGTATTGAAAGAAAAGGAACTGAAGCGGGATATGGACCAAGCCCGAAAGCAAGGCGACTATTGACTTTTTTACGGCCGTGGTTACTTTTGAGTCGTTGCCGGTAGCGCTTTTATCTTATGACTAAAAAAATCCAAATCAAGGGGGCGAAACGGTTTCGACGGGGATAGTTGAAGCTTAGATTGCATACCGAGGTTCCGACTGCTCGTTAAACGGTTGGGCGAAACACAAACGCAGACGATTACGCGTATGCTCTAGCCGCATAAATGGCTAGCGTCTTCCCATTCTTTGCCTGCGAGATTGGAGTAAGGCGTCGACTAGCGGGCTAGCCGATCCCTTGAACCTGTGAAACGGTGAGGCGAAAATTAACACAGGTTAGTCTTTGGGCGGGCGTGCTCAGTAGCGACCCCGAAGGCGAAATTCTGATACCGAGCTAAGTATGTAGATGTCTAAGTGGAATATTTTCGGACGCGGGTTCGACTCCCGCCGCCTCCACCATTAAAAGTTTCATAAAATAAATAATTTATGTGAATCACCCACCCTAATTATTTGATATTACGGTGGGTCACTGGTGGGTCAAATCTGAGTTTAAAATCAAGTTTTTCCAGATCAATTTTATCCGCATTTTCTTTCCAGAAAACACAGATTATTTTCCCTTTCCAAAGTTCTTTTCAAAACCTATTTCAAGTCTATTTAGGCTTTTATCGTCCAAATACCTGTCAAAAAAACAAGAAAATTTTTGGACAGGTCCGAGGCCTCGCTTATAATGGGCGTCCTGAAGCCTTTTGACGACGGTGGTTTTTTCAGACTTTGGGTTGCGGGTACACGCCCGCATTAGCCATAATATTAATGGTGACTTTGGAATTTAAAGATAATGCAAGTTATGAGGAGTTGACGGCGCCTTTATCTCACACCTCTAAATTCGATACCTGTGGACCACAAGATGTTGTGGTGGCAGCCAGAAGGCGTTTTTTACATATACTGTCAAGATATTGCCAGCCGAATGTGAAGAATTGAACTGGCAGTCTTGAGGAACTCTGAGTTTCGAAATCGGATCACACCCTGGAAAATAAGATCTTCGATGTTTGTTTTGTATCCTGCAATTTTCCATAATAAAACGCTAACTACTGTGTTTTCATTTTCCACATTGATTCGAAATTGGTATCTGAGATGACGTTTTCCGGGTTTTCAAGATCGATTGGTCTCAGATCTTTTAGGATTGTCGTACCAAAGACGGGGGGGTCACGGGTTATTACTCCCCAGTCATTGTCCCCTGGATTATAGAGGAAGACGAGATCGTTCATAATGTGCCTTTTTTGGCACATTTAGCAGCATCACTTCAACAACTATCTGATATACCTGAACAATAAATGGAAATTCCTATACTTTTTAATTAATTTGCTTGTTGACTTTTCGAATTTTCATCTCTAATATCCACCATTAAATGAATAGAAATGCTAAAATTTCTTAAATCAATGATGATTTACCACGGGCTGAAGGTCTGCTGATAGCCCAAGAGCGCATAAGTATTCAGACTCGAAAGGTTCATTTCAATGAGTCTCGTCCTCAGTCCCCGAAAATCAAGTACACAATCAAAGTTTCATAGGTGCATAATGAATCTGAAGTTCCCTGTTCTGGGCTAAATAGGCAAAACCAAACCCCGAGTGATCTGGGGGCGGAAAGCCACGGATCTTAACGATTTCCCTTTTGTTTATTCTCTAAATCTGAAATCAAAAGACAGCCGGGTTGCCGAGTGCCACATCGTGAATGTGGCAAGCGTCACCCGGCTTTTTTGTTTTTTCCTGAGCGTATATGCCGGATCAAGACATGGTGAGGACTGAGCTTGGGAGGCACAATAGGCGCCCGCGCACAAACCAGTCTCAGTCAGATGCTCAAATCCGGTACGACAGAAGTGGAAAGCGTTCCTACATGCTCTTATATTTGCTCTTTCTCATGAGAGACAGCATTGTACATAATTTGGAGTGTAATGGGCTAACCTGTTCTAACTTGGTCATACAATGAAAGGAGGAGGTTCTAATGAGATTTGTCGGCGAAAAAGAAAATGCGGTGGACAAAAAGGGTTTAATTCTTATCGGCGTTTTTTGCCTAATCGCCATTGTATCGTTTGTATTCTACAGTTGCAGCGGCGATTCCGACGGGGTCTCTGATTCGGGAAACAACGCCACCAGCATGCAAGGTTATGTAGATCAAAAGGTTTACTTATTTTCCGAAGCCTCGGGAAGTGCGCATTGGGAGGTGATCCAACAACCTGAAGTCAGCCAGATCGAGTTGATAAACCCAAATGATCCCAATCCCTATTTCGTACCTGGTGCGCCCGGGCAGCATCTTTTACGCCTAACCGTCCGAAACAATGACGTCGTATCATATGAGAGCGAGATAACCGTTGACGTCAAATATCCCCCTAATACTCTGGTTGATGTTAAAATGCGTGTCACCAAACCGAAACTGGATGGAAACATGAATGCAGCAGACGATGAGGACCTCGATTACGGCATTACAGTTGGACAAAACACCTATTGGGCCGGCGTCGGGTCCGATCAGTCGGCGATCGGTTTTCAGGCCTTGTTGTTAAAACGTACCGATTTGTCATATATCGATCATGAGTTTTTTAATATCAGCGATGAAAGTTCAATGAACCACATGTACAACACTTTAAAAGGTTGGAAGAAAAAATATAATGTATATGGTTTACCTGGTGAGCTTCCGAATCCCGATGCCGACCCTCCATTACCTTTTCCGAAAGCCGTCTTGCTTCTTCAAAGCTTGAAGCAACCATTTGAAGGTGGTCTCGAGATTAATCCGTTCCTAGACGCTATAGACCTTTGGGGCAATCCTTCTCGCCTACCTATGTCAACAACAGATCAATTTGGCATGATCGGGGTGAATGAAGGGAATGCCGTTAGGTATGATTCAGAATGGGCTAGCCACGGTTGCGGGCCGCAATCCGTAAAAGGTAAGTTCTTTGTAAATAATCACGGCAATTGGGATTTTACCGATACGGCTATTGTACGGTTCTCCACCCGCGCCGGTGAAGAAAACGATACTTTTGTTTTAGGGGCGTACAACGGTCAGGATAAACTCGAAATAAAGGCCGACCTTCAAAGCGGGGCGGGCGGCTTCCAAGTCTGCTGTCTGAATAAATGGACTTTGGATTTGGTTTCTTGTGAAACTTTCGTCACCAACAAAGGCGATAACGAGGTTGATGAAGAACAAATGCTAAAATTGGAAATCCATTTGACGACCGTGTCCTCGAATGGCATGTTGCTCATCGCCTTGTCAAGTATTGGAAATGCATGCATCAATTCTAACTCTATATTCTTTTCCAATACACAAAAGATGATTCAATTAAAGGGCGGTTCGCCGAACGCCATAATAAATACGTTACTTTCTGAAAATGCGGGTTATTCTATAATCTTCATGGGAGGAAGTCTTCCCGAAGAGTATCCTTATTTAGAGCCGGTTAGTACAACCATAGAAGCTAAAAGCGATTCTAACGCGGCAAGTGATCCATTGGGCAAACTGAACAGTCATCTAAGACGTGATGCAATAGGTGCTTTTTTTCCAAAACCCTCGATCTCGGGGCCGTTTGGCA
>Ga0207996_1000099_pt1 | contig 74633 bp, 57 predicted proteins | sample AntAceMetag02UKG_FD_184773 | JGI IMG/M metagenome (GOLD analysis project Ga0207996, IMG submission 184773) | Saline lake microbial communities from Ace Lake, Antarctica - Antarctic Ace Lake Metagenome 02UKG (SPAdes) (version 2) | ecosystem: Environmental > Aquatic > Non-marine Saline and...
TCCCCAGGCAGGGCCGCGCAGTTGACCTTGACCAATGCCCGTTTGCGATGAGAGCTGAGCTCGTGAGTGGCTCGAGCAATGAGCTCTTTACCCGTCCCTGTTTCCCCCATGATAAGCACAGGAGAATTCGTGGGGGAGACCTGCTCGACTCTGTGCAGCACATATTTCAATGATTCGCTCTGACCGATGATATTTTCGAAGTTGTGTTCCAGCTTGATTTCTTCTTGCAGGTAGGCGCTTTCCGCTTCCAACTGGTTTTTCAACTGCCTGATCTCTTCAACAGCACTGCGGAGCTCGATTTCAGCCTGCTTTCTGTTTGAGATGTCTCGGTTGCTGGCGCGAAAGCCTTGCTGACGGCTTTGATCGTCTTTCACCGGTTGGCAGATATGCTCAATCCAGCGGATCTGCCCATCCCGTCTTTGAATGCGAAATTGAATCTCTCGTGGTTTTAGCTCCTGATGAGCATCACAATAATGCCTGTCCCACATCTCGCGATCCTGAGGTAGGATAATCTCACTGAAAAGAGAAGGGTTATCCATGAAATTCTGCACACTGTAGCCACTAACGCGCTCACAGGAAGGTGAGACGTAATATAATGTCCCATCTATGTTCGCCCAATACTCCCAATCATAAGTAAAGTCTGCCACAGTTCGATATTTCGCCTCCGCTTGGGTCAGTTTGTCGTAAAGCAAAGCATTTTCCACAGAGACGGCGAATTGAGAAGAGAGGTGTTTGAGGATTTCCACTCTTTCCAGTGTGAAGACATTTGGCACAAGCCGGTTTTCAAGATACAGCATGGCCTTGTGTTCCCCCCGGTACAAGGAGGGGATACAAGCCAAAGATCTGATGTTATGTTTTTGGACCATCTTGTCTTCTGCAAAACGATGATCAAGCTGGGCATCCCCTACGATCAGCACCTCTTTTGACCTCCGGCAGTAAGAAAAGATACGCTCGGGAAGGAGGAAACCTTCATCATCGCTATCAGCCGGATCAAAAGGCCTATTGAGAAGAATATCGTTTTTTTCGGCGGCAACGTCACTTCGAGCCTGCAGAATCCAATTGTTTTCTTGGTTTAGCAGCAACAGCGATTTTGCCGCACCTGAGTTGGCCATCACCAGGGTCATCATTCTAATGAGAAGCTGTTCAAGATCAGTTTCAGCGGAAAGCAACTGCGAAGCACTCGTGATATTGTCCAAATCCATCTGAATCGGAGTGATGGGTTGGGAAATGATTGTTTGTGCCTTGTCGGCGTCGCTGGAGCTCTGCCACGATAACCCGGAGGACTCCAGAAGTTCCGGCAAGCGCTGGCTCAGGCTTTCGACAAGCGCATGGGCGCCCCAGCTTCGCCAGGCCAGAGCGGCCTGCTCTAAGTTGTGAAGCGCTGCCTCTTGAAGGCCAAGATCTTGATAAAACTCGGCGGCGAGGGCATGAGCCAACCCCGCTTCATTCAGATAGTCGTTTTCCCTGGCACCCTGGCTGGCTTGCTCGTAGGCCTTCATGGCCGGCAGCACCTCACCCCGCGCGCGGTGCACCTCCGCTTGCACCAGTGATAGCTTGTGGGCGAAGTTCATTGGGGCCAGGCCGGCGAAGCGCTCGAGGAGGCCAAGCTGCTCCTCAAGAGCCTGCTTACTCTCGGAGCTCTCGGGGGTAAGGCGCAGCTCGCGGGCGCGTCTGAGCCCATCGATGAAGGCGAGTATGGCTCTCTCCAGCCCGCTGGGAGCTGCCACCAGGAAGGAGCAGGACAGGTCCGAATACCCCTCGACGCCAGCGTGATCGCCGAAAAGAGTGGCTACCCAGGCTTTGGCAGAATATGCAAAGAGGAGACCTAGTTGGTCTTCAACCCGCTGGAGGTCAGGAAGGTCCCGGTCATCGTCGAAGGGCGTGCCTCTCCAGTTGATCCCTTGGGCCGATGAACTTCCGCGCAGCGCCTGCACCGCGGTCACATAAATGTTGACCCACCGGCTCTGAGCAACGTATTGGATGCCGTCGATAAATGTACGAAGCCTGAGGCAGTGTTCCTCGACTTGAGCCAGCTCGATCGAAGCGTAGAACGCGTGTTTGGACCAGCCTACCGTCGCATAGGCGACGAATTCGTTGTTGCCACAGTCGTGGGCGCTCTGAATCGCGCGGTCGAAGATGTCCAGGGTCTCCCGCAGGGGCTTGCGCCAGAAATGGGTGTACAGGCCGTGAGCCTGGAAAACAGTGCAAAGGGAGCTGTGGAAGGCCACCTGACCCGCGAGCTCCATGGCTGTCTCGCCATATTTATGCGCTACTTCGATCTTTCCCAGAAGGGCGTTGGCGTACATACCCACCATGGTGATCATCGTCGGGATTTGTTCCGGTAGAAGCTGGCGTTCGAGAGAAAGCTCCAAACAGCGCATGTAAATCAAAGGTGCCAGAGCGGGACGAGAGATAAAGGCCGCATTCCCGACGGGCAACAGGATCTCCGATACGGCAAGCAACTCTTGATCCTGATCGTGCAGACGAGGCATGGAGATGTAATCGGGGGGCTCGCGTTCGAGACGCTCCAACAACTCGGACAGCTTCGCAATGGTGAACGCCATGTCCGGATTGGGCGGGAAGTCCTGCCCAAGGATGCTCAGGGCTTTGAGCCCGAATTCAATCGCCTCATCGAAACTCTTTGAGGACAAGAGGAACTCGATACGCAGCCTCTGGACTCGCGCCAGATCCAGGGGATCGCGACCAAACTGAAGCACCTGCTCGCTGTGCTGTAACATTCCCGGAATGTCACCCGCCGCGTAAGTCAGTAATGCCCCTTGCTCGTGCAGCTCCAGGGCGAGCCGGTAGCGCTGTTTCCAGACGTCCTCACCGAGGAGTTCGATCCCGGCCTTTGCGTAGGCCAGCCCGGTATCGAAGGCGTTGGCCCGATAAGCATCTCGAGCCGCCTGCAGGTTCAGCCGGGCTAACTGCACGCGCTCCTGCTCATCTTCGACGAGCTGGAGTCCATGATTCAACTGATTGACAATCCGGTAAATATCCTGCTCGTGATCACTGGCGCGATGTCTTTGCAGCAATAGCCGGCCAATCGTGAGATGCAAACGATCACGCTCCTCCATCGGCACCAGGGTATAGGCCGCTTCCTGGACACGGTCGTGGACGAAGTAGCCACGATCATCGCGTTCCCAGATCAAACCCGCCGTGACCGCTGCGCGGACATGATCAAGGATTGCGTCGTCATCTCCTGCGGTGACCACCGTCAGGGTGGCAATGTCGAACTGGTTGCCAATGCAGGCCGCGACCTTGAGCGTTTCCTGGATGTCGGCGGGGAGCTCTTTCAGCTTGCTCACCAGCAGTTCGACAACATTGTCCATAACATCCAAGTCCCTGAGGTCATCCATATCCCAACGCCAGTGGCCGGTGGCGGTATCGAGCGCTATGAGGCCCTGATCTACCAAATTACGCAGCACCTGGCGGGTGAAAAACGGGTTTCCATTTGTCTTCGAATAGATCAGACTGGAAAGCTCCTGGATCTCACCGGGACCACGCCGCAGCACGTCTGAAATCAGAGCTTCCATATCCGCTTCCGATAGCTTTTGCAGGGTCATCCGTCTCAGGTTGATGCCTGCATTTTCCAAATCTGCGATGAGCGCCATCAAGGGATGGTCTTCATGGACCTCGTTGTCACGGTAGGCACCGACGACGAGGAGATGACCAAGGTCAGGGCTTGAGAACAGGTTCTTCAGCAAGCCCAGTGAGCCCGGGTCGATCCACTGTAAATCGTCCAGGAAGAAGCAAATCGGATGCTCGCTCCGGGCGGTAGCACCGAAAAAGCGCTGAAAGACATAATTGAAACGGTTCTGCGCCTCCTGCCCAATCAAGTCCGGCACGGCCGGTTGGGGGCCAATGACCAGTTCCAGACTGGGAATGACATCCGTCAGTACCCTGCCGTTTGGCCCCACCGCTTCCAGAATCTTCGACCGCCATGCGGCGAGCTGGGTTTCGGTTCGCGTCAGGATCTGGGAAACAAATAGGGCAAATGCCTGGGTGATTCCTGCGTAAGGGGTATTGGCCAACTGGTCAAATTTCCCCTCTATGAAGTAGCCGCTTTTTTCGGATACCGGTTGCTGTATCTCTTCAATCAGCGCCGTCTTGCCAATCCCGGAAAAACCACTGACAAACACGATTGAGGAGGTACCCCGGCAAACGCTTTCGAAAGCATTCTCCAATTCTTTCACTTCGCGGTCTCGACCATAGAGCTTCTGAGAAAATCTCAGCCGGCTGGCATAATCGGCCTCTCCCAGCGGGAATTCTTCAATGGTATTGTCCGAACTCAAACGTTGCAGACATTTTTCCAGATCGGCCTGAACTCCGGCTGCAGATTGATAACGGTCCTCTGCATTTTTTATAAGCAGCTTTAAAATGATAGAGCTGATCACTTCAGGGATTTCTGACGATACCTCAGATGGCGGGACCGGTACTCGGGCAATATGGTGATGAATAAGCTCCATCGTATTTGTTGAATCAAACGGCAGCTGCCGGGTCACGAGTTCATAGAAAACCACCCCTAAAGAATACAGATCCGAACGCTCATCCAGAGCGCGGTTGATTTTGCCCGTTTGTTCCGGTGAGATGTACGGCAGGGTTCCCAGCATCTGGTCAGGCGCGAATTTTTGGTGGGTATTACCGGTGATGCGGGAAGCAGCACCCAGATCGATAAAATGGACCGCCTGCTGCTCGTTTCCGATGAGAATATTTTTGCTGTCGATATCCAGATGGATAATATCCTGTTGATGGATTTTTCCCAGGATGCGGGCCAGATCGACGGCGATTTCTAATTTTGCACGCAGGTTGAGTGTTTTTCTGTCGATATGATCATGAAGGGTCTCCCCATCGATATATTCCAGGATCAAGGCCGGCTGATTCTCACCTGACTGTCGCCCTAAAGCCTTTCGGACACCCTCGATCGCGTTGAGGGAGCGGGTCATCTCGTATTCTTTCTCCAGGGATCGAAGGATTCGCCGGGATGGCTGACGTTTGGAAGGTTTCTTAATAACCACCGGATGGGAATAATCCGGATGTATTTCAACGGAAATTACCGAGTTACCCTGATAAATAATATTCTGTTTCATTCATGCCACCTGGGAAAATCCCTGAACTATGGACTGTTTGTCCCTGAACGCACTGTGGGACCCAATCCAATATAAACCAAATATGGTTTTAAAACCATACTTAGTTTCTTACACGTCTTCTTTTTTGACTCCTGATCTCTTGGTTAAGACAAAGTTTCTTTAAAGTTTCAAATAGTTATCGAAATGCCGTCCCTTTTCTTTTCCTTGGCACATATTATGCATTCTTCTGGATGACACCCCAAAACATTTGCCAATTATTTTGCGAACGGGCAGGACAAATTTGGGTGTACAGAGGAGTTATTGGCGATCCGTAAGCTTTCCTTGAAAAGGCAAGAAGCCATTGCGGACCGTGCCGGATGACCAAAAAGCGAAAGACGGCCCTTGGCCTAAGGCGCATTTTGATCGCCTCGGCGTTTTGGCTGAGCCTGCTCGGCTCCGGTCCGGCCTTCGCGGACGGAATCCTGCTTTACGAGGCCGGTTCACTTGACGTAGGACTTGCATCGGCCGGCTGGAGTGCGCGTGCGCTGGATGCCTCAGCCATACTCACCAACCCGGCCGGCATGACACGTCTTGAGGGCTCGCAGGTCATGGTCAGAGGCCAGGCATATTCTTCCTGGCCGTCAATTTCAACTGGGTGTTCTGATCGGTGGCGATTTTTGCTTGAAGGAGGTGATCGGGAAAAAGGAACTTGCCTAATTTTCACTGCTGCTCGAATCAGCAGACATAAGAAGTGAACACTAACAGCGCCGGTTTGGAAAGAAGAAATAGTCTCTTCAAGCTGGAGAACAATTTGATTTTTGGAAAAAATAGGGAGAGCAAAATGGCTGAAAAAAAGAGAACCAAGAAAGTTTTTCGTTTCGCAGCAAGTCTGTTTCTGACAGTTGTTTTCTGCATAATGGCCCTGCCGGTTGGCGCACAGGAAGATCTTAAACCCCAGATACTGGTAGATCAAGCCCTGGTTACCCTGAACAATTTTGTTGCTGAAGCGGATATGGCATGGTTCAAGGATCATCTCAAGGACGCAAAAGGCGTTTTTATCGTTCCACAACTTCTGAAGGCGGGATTCATATTCGGGGGTTCCGGTGGACGGGGCGTGGTGTTGCTTCGAGACCCGAAAACAGGTCGTTGGGGACAGCCTGCCTTTTACGACATCGGGTCGGTAAGTTTCGGCCTTCAGATAGGGGGAGAATCTTCCGAAGTAATCATGCAGATCAGAACCGAGCGAGGCATGGAGTCCCTTTACGGTTCATCCTTTAAACTGGGTGGAGATACCTCTGTTGCGCTGGGTCCTGTTGGCGCCGGTGCGGCCGGAAAAGGTGTGGCGGCTGATCTGGTCTCCTTCTCTCGGGCACAGGGTGCATTCGCAGGTCTTGCTCTGGATGGCTCTGTGATTAAGGTTAATGACGATTTCAACAAGGATTATTACGGCAAAGAGGTACGACCCGTAAACATCCTCGTGCAAAAAGATGTGAGCAATCCCAGATCAGCAAATCTCCGAGAAGGGCTGTACAAGGCAGAGCGCGGAAAATAAGGACGTTTGAGATCCATTAAAAGAAAAGAGGCTCCTTTTCGGGTGGAGGGTTTTTTCGCTTTGTTCCGTAACCTGCTCCGGGAGGAGGCCTCTGGTTCAGTTCAAAGTGAGACGGGATAATGCGCATGACGTATGTAGTCCATTTGTCCGGGAGAGAAAGATGGCGTACTTGATACGAAATGTTTGCGAAACGTTCATGATTATCGGTAGCTGTCCTCTTTTATTTTCAGGGGTTTCCGTGCATCGAGGGGAGGAATGCCTGGGACTAAAAGCATGAATTGGATAATCTCGAAAGAAACGATGAAAATAACCAAAACAAACTTTTGAAAAAGGAGAAAAGAAATGAAAAGAATAAATTTGGCAACTTTAGTTTTGACAATCGCGGCGGTGATCATGTTAACCGTTTCTCCAGCTTTATCGCAGGACAAGCAGGCGGACAACATGAAAATCCTGCTTGACAAAATCAAGGCGGACAAGAAGCTGCTTGTTGCGGCGAACATGGGTCTGACGGAGTCTCAAGCGAAAGGTTTCTGGCCGATCTATGATGCGTATCAAAAGGATTTGATGGCGATCAATAAGCGCATGGCTGGGCTCATCGACGGCTACGCGAAAGACTATGATTCAAATACCCTCACCGACGAAAAGGCCAAGAAACTCACGACTGAATTTCTGAGTATCCAAAAAGCCGAAGCGAGTCTCCAGGCATCGTATGTTCCGAAACTGAGCAAGGTGTTGCCACCTAAGCAAGTCCTTCGTTATTTGCAGATCGAGAACAAAATCCGTGCGGTAATAAAATATGAACTTGCGGCAGAGATTCCGCTCGTTAACTAGTATCGTTTTGATGTGGGGCGAGACGCAATAAACGGGATTGGAGCTCGCCCCCGTCATCTTTTCAGGCCCCTTGGGGAAAGAATGGAATGAAAAAAGGAGCACTGCTACGAAAAAAGTAATTTTACTGGCGACGACGATGGTCCTTTCGGTCTTTTTTGGAAATCTTTCTTTTGGGCAGGATCTCATTATTTTCCCTGCCAAAGGTCAAACCCCGGAGCAGATGTAAAAAGACAAGTATGATTGTTACACCTGGGCCAAAAAGAAAACAGGCTTTGATCCGATGCAGGCGCAGCAACCGGCTCAGCCTCCCGCTGCTCAACCCCAGGGCCCTCAGGGCGAAAGGATCAGGGGCACGGTGGTGGGTGGAATTGCAAATGATGGTGCGGGTAAAGTAGCGGCTGCAGGAGCTGCGGCCGGTACCATGGTGGGTGGAATGAAGATCCGTCAGAACAGGAGACAGCAGGCGCAAAACCAGCAGCAGAATACCGCGACCGACGAAAAGCGTAGTACCTATGTGCCTATTCTGCGCGTCTCGAAGGAAGGGGTATACGGTCAAATAAAGATGAAAGTAATGATCGTTGGTGGTGTTGCCGGCGGAGCATCCTGAAAAAACGATATGAAAATCAAACAGCTTTCAGTCGTATGGTTTCAGCGCCTTTCCGGCAAAACGCCATTTTCGTTTACATATTGACGTCCGCCCCAGAATCTGACATAAAAAAAAATTTTATAAAATTCGTTAGGAACGATTGAAATTGATTCTGATCCGAGTTCGATGGACTCTGCTATTCTTTTTGGCATTAGTAATTGGTGTTACGTCAGGTGCATTTGCAGAAGACGAACAAACTCAAGATAACATTGCTCGCTACAATTGGTTTTTGACGGCTTACTCTGGCGTCAACGCTCAGGAAGATATTGGTGATGTGTTCGCACTTAGGGCCAAGTTTGAAGAAAATGCTTACATCGGCGTGGTGGCCTTGGCGCGCCAGTTCTGGCACTATAAAAAATATATCAGTTTGGAGGCTGAGGGTCAGATCGGAAAGCATTTCAACACGGATGATCAATGGGAATTCGTTGGTCTTATCGCCGCGCGCTGGCATGAATTTCCCTGGAACAATTATGTGACCACCAGCGTTGCCGTAGGTGAGGGCATCTCGTATTATACCGAAATATCAAATGTGGAAAAAAAAGACGAAGAAGATGCTCAGCATGCGCTCAATTACCTAATGTTCGAACTATCATTGGGCCTGCCGAAATATCCAAAATGGGGTCTGGTGCTGCGAATCCACCATCGCTCGTCGGTGTTCGGGTTGGTTGGACCCTCCGGGTCCGGATCAAATTTCGTCTGTGGCGGCATCAAGTACAGCTTTTAATCATATTCTCCAAGCCAGTTCGGAAAATCCATAACAATACTGAACGAATCCTGGTCCTTATCTGCATCTATAATCGAGGACCGCCCTTCTTTTTTATTGATAATATTCTTCCTGTTGCACTTTTTCAGCCAGAACCTCCCCGCAGAAGTCAGAGGGGCCTCGGTTCCAAACCCAGCCAAAGAAATGCCCGCAAACAGGTAGAGATGATTAGCAGGAGTCTTGTTCGGTAACCAATAGAAAATTTGAAACGGGTCACGCAGTCGGTTATCGTGGCAGGAATTTTCCCTCGAAGAACTGACCAGTTTAAGGTTCATTACTTTCGTGGAGAGGGCCTCCGCATATCCCTAAATCGTTTCATTGTAACATACCTGCAATAATAACTTTCTGGATCTGACTTGTTCCACTAGATCTGTGTTATCTTGACAATATCAATGATATTGTTGGGTCAAAAATCGTGTGATATATTCAAGTTGAGGAGATTGGAAAAACTGAGATATCCATTTTCTATCTCACGCCTCGGGGAGGGTTAGAATTCTCCAGCGTGTTAGCAAGAATTCACGCCATCAAAACCTGCAATAAACCTTACTTATTCCTTGCGGTCCCTCAACCTCTGTAATCACTCTGGGAATTCCCTCAACCACAACATATAGGGATCGGTCGATTTTCCGGCTATCCGGTTGCAGGAGATGGTTTCTATCATTATTGTGCGTGCCATTTTGACCAATTTAAAATGCTTACCAGTCACTTGTAAACAAAAAATCGGAAAATTTCAGAAAAAAATATCCAACACCGAATAGGGGCCACCGACCGCCAGATAGACAAACTGGTCTATGAAACGTATGACCTTAGGATGAGGAAATTGGGATCGTGGAGCTGCCTGTGCCTGAAAATGATCTGAAAATGAACCAGATTCAGCTATTTCCAGACAGGGACGCTACAGAAAAAAAGGTACCAAAAAAGTACCCTTTTGTGCCGACTGCATACGAAAGCTGGTTGTAAGTGGGTGATTTTGTTGTCGGTGGGCGTGCATGGTGTGCAGTGCTTCACAATCTGGTAGGGTAAAAGTTCGCCAATAATATTAAATGGTTATAACAATTTTTGATTGGATATGTCACTGCTTTGGGAGCAGGATGTCGGAGGTTCAAATCCTCTCGCCCCGACCATAAATAGATCATAAAAAGAGCAGGTTAGCGATTAGCTAATTTGCTCTTTTTTTGTGGGCTTGACGGATAACCATACGATGATGCCCCATGACGTTCGGGCCGGCGGCAGCGACAATGGGATTGTGGGAGAACAATCGCATCCTGCCCGAATATTTCGCTAGATCCATGGGGAACCCCACAGAGGTGAACAGCAGACGGTGAAACTCACTTGACGGATCATCGAATTTATATCATATATGGGCCCTAAATGTTTATTAAGGGTTATATATGTCTCAAAATAGGCTTTCCAAAAACAGTCTCCCGCCGGAAATGGCGGACGTGATTTCCCGATTGGGGGAACGAATCCGAATCGCCAGGAAGAGGCGGAGAATCACCATGAAAGAGATGGCTTCGCGCATGTTCGTCAGTCGAAAAACCCTTGCCAGGCTTGAAAAGGGAGATTCCGGGATTTTTCTTGCCGTTTTTGTTTCAGCGCTCTGGGTGCTGGGTCTGGATAAGGACATCAGGGACCTTGCCTTGCCCGAACTGGACCAGGTGGGCATTTTCAATGAACATAAACGGCTGCCGGAACGCATCAGGGCATCAAAAGATGCCAGGGACTTGGATTTTTAGCTATGGACGAGAGAGAGATTGTAGTCTTCATATATCTACCAGGCGAGACGGTCGCGGTCCCCGCGGGAATTTTCACCCACGATGGAGACTCCGGCATTGGCACCTTCGCTTATGGCCGAAGATATGTTGAATGTCACAATGCACTCTCAGTGGACCCAATCGCCCTGCCTCTGGGCGTTATTCCCAGAGAGATGACAGGCAATGGCGGCCTTTATGGGGCTTTTCGAGATAGTACGCCGGATTACTGGGGAAGATTCGTCATCGCGGCGGATGCCGGAGTACCACCGGAGGCCCTTTCGGAAATCGATTTCCTGCTGGCAGCCAATGCCACACGGGTTGGAAATCTTGACTTTCGTTCCTCCCCGGATGATCATCCCAGAAACCATGGGTTTCTGCTGGACGGCGGAAAGATGTCCCTTTCGCCTGCGTACGACATCGTACCAACACCGGCGCGATTCGGCTGTAGGGACGGGATTTCGTCTTACCATGTCGGTGGGAGAGCGGGGCAGGGAAGCAACCCTCGAAAATGCATTGAGCCGCTCTGCCAGATACGGGCTTTCAATGGAACATGCCCGGGCCATTGTACAGGAATTAGTGGGAACTGTCAGTGGGTGGCGTGAACATTTTGAGGAGTGCGGTGTTTCTCATCGACAAGTGGAATTTCTGGCACCGTCTTTTGCCATCTGTGATGGATAGGGTTTGATGGTCTTTAAGACCTTCAGCACAAAGGACCTCGAAAGAAATATGGGCCATATTGAAGCACCGGAGAATTTAACAAATGTCAAGCTCAACGGTGCTTCGAATGTTTAATGTTTTTAAGTGTTTGGCGGAGAGAGAGGGATTCGAACCCTCGGTAGAGCTTTAAACCCTACACTCGCTTAGCAGGCGAGCGCCTTCAGCCGACTCGGCCATCTCTCCGTGGTGATCTGTAAACACCAAATTGATATCTTTGCTTCGCTGATAAAGGGTGCTTTATTCGCCAGCCCTCTATACACAATAGAAAAATTTTTTTCAAGCTATTGGCGGAGGGAGTAGGATTCGAACCCACGGGACTTGCGTCCAACGGTTTTCAAGACCGCCGCCTTCGACCACTCGGCCATCCCTCCGGGAAATTAGTTAGTGCCCATCCACAAATGGCCGATTTGCCCGATTTCGGCGTCAGGCTCAAATTGTAATCCTCGAAATACTCAAATGTATTCCTGCGGTTACAATTATCGCCTTCCTTGAACTCGAACAAATTTTCTCATTTATGGATGGACACCAGTTATTTAGCATGAGCTTAGAACTCAGGAGGCGTTTTTCAAAAAAATCTCTACCTTGGCTTCCTTTCGCAGGTTATCAATATATATTTTTACTTCTTTTTGAACTTCTTCCTGCTTCAGAAATTGCTCAATGCGGGGTTTCACGGCCTCAAAGGGAATTGTGGTTTCAGGCTTTTTGTCCATAACCTTGATCAAGTGGTATCCAAACGGGGTTTTTACCACGTCGCTTACTTTTCCAGGTTCAAGAGAAAAAGCGGTATCTTCAAAAGGTCCGACCATCTGTCCCTTTCCAAAATAGCCCAGGTCTCCGCCCTTGGCAGCGCTGGGTCCTTCTGAAGACGCTTTGGCGACCTCAGCGAAATCATCCCCTTTCTTGAGTTTTTCCTGGATCTTCTTGATCTTTTTCATGGCTTCGGCCTTTTCTGCTTCTGACGCATCCGGCTTGACCTTGATCAAAATATGGCTGGCTTTCACTTTTTTCGGCTGTTTGAAAAATTGAGGATTGCTGTCATAATAAGCCTTTACTTTTTCTTCCGACACAGTCGCTTTTTCCACAAAGTTCTTGACCACGAACGCTTCAGTGACCATGCCTTTTTTGAGCTCGGCCTTCATATTTGCCTCAGTGACATGCCACTCCCCCATTGCCTTTTTGAAAGCCTCCTCGTTGGGGAATCGTTTTCTGAATTGGGCAAACTTTTCATCCACCTGCTTTTCGTCTACTTTATTTCCTGCTTTCTTACTGGCCTGATAAAGGAGCTGAATGCCGATCAATTTATCTAAGGCATCTTTTTCAAGGGCTGCCAGTTGCTCCGCATTCAGGGGCTGTCCTTTCTGCATGGCCTGCCGTTTGCCGAAATCCACGGCCCGGTCCAGATCACCGCGGGTAATCACGTCACCATTCACCACAGCCACTTTTTCCGTACCGGATTTTTTTTCCTCCGCATTAACCGGCCAGCTCACAAGTATCAACGAGAGCACAACGGCCGCCGTCCACAATCGAACCCTAAAAATATGTTGCATCAGCATTTCTCCTTAGTTTCACGATATTCAAAAAATCCCCTTTTCTCGAGGGGGCAATATTCCCCGAAAATTATCAGGAAGCTTACATAACACCTTTTTACACACTAAGCAAGCCCAATTTCTAAGCCATAAACCCGTATTTTAAACTCTCACTTCACATTTCAGATTGCAGCTGTTATCATAAATCAAAACTGTTGATACTTATTCCGGGGCGGTGAAACGATGATTCTGGGACTTGATGTAGGCGGAACGCAGACAGACACGGTGCTCATAGAAGGGGATCAGATTCTGGCGGCAATAAAAATCCCCACCGGGGAGGACCTCCTGTTAACCCTTCGAACCGCTCTTGAAAGCATTTTGAGTGGGGTTGAAACGGGAGAGATCGAACGGATGGCTTTTTCAACGACCCTGGCAACCAATGCCATCGTCGAAGATCGACTTGAACGAACCGGCATGATTATATCCGCGGGCCCTGGCATTGATCCTGCCTGTTTTTCCGTTGGCCCTTCATTTCATGTTGTCGAAGGATGTTTGGACCACCAGGGATTTGAGGCTGTCCCCCTGGACAAGTCATCCGTCATGGAAGCGACCGCAAAAATTCGGGAAGCGGGCATCAATACCATAGGGATCACCGGAAAATTTTCCGTTCGAAATGCCGCTCACGAGCTTCAGATTGTTGATTGGGTCAAAAATTATTTCTCACATGTGGCCATGGGGCACACGGTTTCGGGTGGCCTCAATTTTCCCCGTCGCATTTTTACCACCTATCTGAATGCTTCACTTCACGAACTCCACACAACCTTTTCCGGTGCACTTACGCACATTCTGGATGAAAAGAACCTGCATGGGCCACGCTACCTTTTGAAACCGGATGGTGGCACCATTGATCTCGTGAGAAGCGTCGGGTCACCGGCTCGAACCGCACAATCCGGTCCGGCCGCCAGTGTCATGGGGGCTCTGGCGCTGGATGGATGCAGAGGAGCGACCCTGGTGTTGGACGTGGGCGGAACCACTACGGACATGGCTGTCGTTCTAGACGGCATGCCGCTTCTCAATCCCCATGGGGTTAAACTGGGCCGTTATAAAACATTGATTCGATCCATTATCACCCATTCCCTGGGAACGGGCGGAGACAGTGTGATTCAGGTGAAAACCAACGGTAAAATGACCGTGGGGCCTTTGCGAAATGGTCCCCCGGTGGCATTCGGGGGTGCCGTGGCAACACCTACGGACGCGCTGGTGACGCTCGGGCTTTTAGACATGGGAAACAAAGGTGCGGCGAGGGTCGCTATGGAAGACCTGGGCAGCGCTTTGGGTTGCAACGCCGAAGCCGCTGCGGATCGCGTGTTGCAACAGATGGCCGAGACCATTGCCCAATCGGCCGGGGCCTTTGTGCATGATATCAACGCTCAGCCGGTTTACACCATTCACCAGGTGTTAAACGAGGAAAAAATTGAGCCCACATCCGTACTCATCATGGGCGGACCCGCCCCCCATATAGCCCCCTACGTGGAAAAGGCGCTGGGGTTGCCCTGCCGCGTACCGCCCCATTATGATGTGGCCAACGCCGTGGGGGCCGCTGTAGCCAGGGTCACGGCTCAAGTGACCCTTCAGGCGGATACGGAACGGGGGACGGTGATCATTCCCGAAGTCGGGGAGGAACACAAAATCGATCGCCGCTTTGATATGGATCAGGCCATCGCCCTGGCCCGGGAAACCCTGTGCCGAAGGGCCTTGATAATCGGCGCGCGAAACAATTCACTGGAAACGTCCATTACGGAAAAACAAGTCTTCAACATGATTCGTGGCTACAGGGCGGTGGGTCGGAACATTCGCCTTAAAATGACCATTACGCCGGGTCTCATTCCCCAATGGAAAAGGAGCCTTTGACGCATGATAAGCGCACAACGCAAGACCGGATTGGTTTTTTTCCCGGCATTTGACTGGGCCATCAGTCCCGAGCATCCTGAACGTGAAGAACGTCTTCTCTATACACAGGATCAAGTCATGGAGGAGGGCTTGCTGGATATTCCGGGGATTGTAGAATACCGTGTACGTCCCGCAGCTTATGAAGACATTCAACGGGCCCATTTCTGTGTTCCCGACGAGTCTGCCGTCACCACGGAGAGCCATCTCATATCCGCCGGCGGCTGTCTTGTGGCAGCGGATGCGGTTTTAAAAGGTGAAGTGGAGAGCGCTTTCGCCCTGGTTCGACCGCCGGGACACCACGCCATGCGTGTGGTTCACGGCAACCGGGGTTTTTGTAATATCAACATTGAAGCAGTCATGATCGAATATATCCGGACCCATTACGGCGTTCGAAAAGTGGCCATTGTGGATACGGACTGCCATCATGGCGACGGTACCCAGGATATCTACTGGCATGACCCCAACACCCTTTTCATCTCCATTCACCAGGACGGCCGCACCCTCTACCCGGGAAGCGGTTTCCCCAATGAGTCCGGCGGACCTAATGCTCAGGGGAAAACCGTTAACATCCCGCTGCCCCCTCAGACGGGTGAAAAGGGTTTCCTTTATACGCTGGATGAATTGGTGATGCCATTACTGGAAGAATTCAAGCCGGACATCGTGATCAATTCAGCCGGCCAGGACAACCACTTTAATGATCCCATCACCAATATGAACTTTTCAGCCCGTGGATATGCCATTTTGAATAAACGCTTAAAACCGGACATCGCCGTACTTGAGGGCGGATACGCCATCGAAAATGCCCTGCCCTATGTGAATGTGGGCATTATCATGGCCATGGCCGGCATGGACACCTCCTTTGTAAAAGAACCGAATTATGAAAAAGACTATCGCCCGCAATCCCGGGATGTGACCCTGAATATTGAACAGCTGGTTGAAGCGCTGAAGGATCTATTTTTGCGGGGGGGGCTCAAGAAAAAGTCATATGATGAAGGGGAAATCCTGGAGCGAAAACGAGACATCTTTTATGATACGGACGGAATTCAGGAAAGACAGAATGAAAAAATAAGGTGCTGTTCCCATTGCGCCGGTGCCTTTTCCATTTCGTCCACCGCCAGTACCGGCCAGCATATCATGGGTGTTCACATCCCCATGGAGGCCTGTCCCGCATGCCGTAAAATCGGCCTGGACTGGTTTCAGGCGGGCAAGAAAGGCGCTTTCAGGCATGTATACCTGCAGGATCGGGACCGGGGGTTATATGATGTGGCCTGATCAACGAACGCGATCATAACAAAAGGAGCAACGTAAAAAAATGCAAGAGAACATGTTTTCAAAACCGGAAGATTACAAAACGTTGTTGGAATTCCTCGATAAATGGACCCTGGATGAAATGAACATGAAGGATATCTTTCTAAGGCTGGCCAATCGGTTTTCGGAAAAAGACCAGGCGGTCCTGTCCGTTGTTCCAAGACCCGGCGTCAGCACCTCTCTCAGGGCTCGGAAGAAAGTCCAAGACGAAGAGGGGACCTTGATTACCATGATCGACATCGTGGATGATGATCCTGACAACCGGTGGTTGTCCGTATGTTTTTACGGCGACTGCGTGACGGATCCTGATGAAGAAGGCGATCTGGTTCCCGGGGGCCTTTTGGGAGAAGACGGCTACTGTTTCGATCTTTATGAAAACAATCAAAACACCATCACATATCTGGAACAACGAATCGATGAGGCCTATGAGAATACACTAAAAAATTAGAGTCCCTTTGGTTCCATGCCGGCGCATGGGACCAAAAGGAAAAAACCGGCAACTGTAAACAGTCGTCTTGTTTATTCCCCCTCTTTCTCCTGATCAGGGGGATTCTCGCTCTGATACGCCTTTTTCATGAGGTTATTGATAAACGACTCCATATCAGTAAGCGCTTCACTGCTAATGATAAAATCTTCCTTGCCCACACGATCTTTCACCAGCCTCAACCCATATTCAAGTCGTTTGGCCAGTTGAAATGTGAGGTTTCTCACATTCTGTCCGGAGTCAATGGCCTGGTGCATAATTTCATCTACGGCGCTGTCATCAAACAAAATTTTTACATCGAGATTTTCCCTCAAGGCATCTGTCTCTGTCTGGACCTGTTCGTACATGGCGCCCAGGTTTTCGATGGCCGCATCCACATCCGTGACATGACGCAAATAGAGCCTCGCAATCAGTTCCAGCCTTCGATCATAGAGGTCAAGACCCGATTTATGGCTGAAATGTTCGATCCGTTCCGCTACATATTGCTTGATCTCCTCCATTTCAAGACTTCGGGCCCTCTCAAAACGGTCAATCCACTCCTGCTCATTATACTTTTCAAAAAGAAGGGACAATTGTTTTTGGGGATCATCAACCACCTCCCGTGTGACCAGAAACCGTTTGATGTCCGTTGAGGGCAGCCGGGTTTCAAAAGGGATCAGCACTTTTTCAATGGCACTCACCAACCCCCTGGCCCCCGTCTTTTCCGTTTCCGCCATTTCCGCGATACGTTTCAGGGCACCGTCTTCAAATTTGATATCGATTCCGTAGGCCCTGAAATCCATTCGTTTGCTGATGATAATGGGGTTGTTCGGGTTTTTGAGAATTTCGAACAGATCATCCTTGTTCAACTCGTCAAATACCACCACCACCGGAAGCCTTCCCACAAACTCCGATTCAAACCCGAACTCAACCAGGTCCTGCGCACGTACATTCTTGAGTATTTCCCAAGGAATTTCAGTGGACCTCACATCCGCCTCAAAGCCGATCCCCTGCCGCTGCAGTCTCTTCTTGATGATCTCGGTCAAATCGCCGAAAGCGCCACTCATGATAAACAGGATATTTTTGGTGTTGACCACCTTCTTTTCCTTTTTTCCCGTTCGCCTGTAATGCTCAATGGCCTGAATCTGACTGATGGGATCATGGGGGACCTTCATGTCCACATCGGTTTCTTCCATGGGCTTCAGCAAAGCCCGCTGAACTCCGGTTCTGGATATGTCGTTCCCGATCAGGTTCCGGGAGGATGATATTTTGTCAATTTCATCAATATAGACAATACCGTTCTCAGCCAGATCAATGTTTTCATCTGCTTCATAGACCAGGTCCCGGATGAGATCTTCAACATCTCCGCCGACATACCCGGTCTCGCTGAATTTGGTGGCATCGCCTTTTACAAATGGAACACCCAGCTTCTGAGCAATGAGTTTGATGATATAGGTCTTCCCCACGCCGGTGGGACCGATCATCAACATATTGTTCTTGATCATTCCGACGCCCGATTTTTTATCAGCGCCTGAGAAGCTTTCGCTTTCCGTTTGATGGTTGAACCTGATCCGGTTGAAATGCGTACATATCTTTGTTCCCAGGACAGCCTTGACCTGATCCTGTTTCACCACAAACCCATCCAGGTAGGATTCCATTTCCTCGGGCATCATATAAAAATCATCCATATCCGAGCCCTTGGATCCCGACTTTTTGCCATCCTGGTCTATTGCATCCTTTTTGGGCACAACAAATGGAGAAATAATTTTGACCCGATCGCCATATTTTTTGGAAAGATATTCTCCCAATTCCTTTTCCAGCTCCTGCTGGTTGGGAATTTTCCCTGCATTCTTTTTTTGGCTCTCTTCTGCTTTTGCTTTTTCCATAATTTTGGTTACCCCTTGCATTATCGCTATCCGATACAAAAAAAAGATACGCATTGAAACGCTTAATTGCAAGTTCGCCCATTTTTCAGGGGAAAAGCCTGTTTTGAATTGCAGTTGACGAGAGCCTTGGTTTCAAGATACAAAGTGAGGAACAGGTCCTTTAAAAATTTTGATAAAATTAGGTATGTGCCAATGACATCCAGACTGGAAATCAGGTTGAAAGACGAGCTGCCGGACGCATCCGGCGTCGGCATTCAAAAAAAATCAAAGGCGTACTTCGGTTTTGACGTGGATGATGTTCGGGTGATCCGGGTTCTGACCCTTGACGCCCATTTTGATGCCAATCAACTGTCACGGATTCAAGATGAGATATTTACCAATCCCATCACCGAACAAAGCGCCTATTCTCCTATGCAAAGGGATTTTGACTGGCTCATCTGGGTCGGTTTTCGGCCCGGTGTGCGAGATACGGCGGGAAGCACCGCCCGTGAAGCCATCGAAGATCTTCTGGGTATCCCATTTAAATCCGAGGAGGCTGTTTATACATCAAAATGCTATGAAATCAGGGGTAAGCTCACACAGGATCAGGCCCATCGCATCGCGGCGGAACTCCTGGCCAACGCGGCGATTCAGCAATGGAAAATTTTCTCCAGAGAAGATTGGGATTCCGAAAAGGGCCTTGGGTTTCTGATCCCCAAGGTGATTCTGAGCCATGAACCGGAAGTGAAAACCCTGTCCATCGAAAGTAATGATGCGCTGAAGCAGATTTCCAAAGAGCGGAATCTGGCACTTCAGGATCGGGATATTCCGGTGATCCGCGCCTATTTTCTTCGGAAGGACATTTTAGCGGAGCGGGAAAAAGTGGGGCTTGATTTTCCCACCGATGTGGAGCTGGAATACATTTCCCAGGCCCGAAGTGACCACTGCAACCACAACACGTTCCGGGGAAAATTTCAATACCACGACCTCCAAAGCGGTGAGCGGCAAACCATCGACAGCCTCTTTAAAACCTGCATTGAAGCGCCGACCCTTAAAATCCAGGCCGAAAAGGATTGGGTGGTCTCGGTTTTGTGGGATAACGCAGGCGTGGCCCGCTTTGATCCCGACCATTATTACTGTATCACGGGTGAAACCCATAACAGCCCGTCCAATATGGAAGCCTATGGTGGTTCCATTACCGGAATCGTGGGTATTTACAGGGATCCCATGGGGACGGGAAAGGGATCAAAACTCATTTTGGGCATGTATGGGTATTGCGTGGGGCAACGGGATTATCAGGGGGATCTTGAACCCCATCTTCATCCGAGACGCCTGTTGGACGGTATCATTGAAGGGGTTCGGGACGGCGGTAACAAGAGCGGTATTCCAACGCCTTACGGCCTGCTGCTGTTTGACGAAAGCTACACGGGAAAATGCCTGGTGTTTGTGACGGCCCTGGGTATCATGCCGTCCAGGGTGGAAAATAAGCCTTCACACAAAAAAACCACTTCCCCCGGCGATCTAATCATCATGAGTGGTGGAAGGGTGGGAAAAGACGGTATTCACGGGGTGACGGCGGCTTCCGAAACCTACTCCGAAAATACGCCGGCAGGCCATGTGCAGATCGGTGATCCCTATACCCAGAAAAAAATGCACGACTTTCTTCTTGAGGTTCGGGATGAAGGCCTGATCCGTTTTATCACTGACAATGGGGGCGGGGGACTTTCTTCTTCTGTAGGCGAGTCGGCCCGCTTCAGCAACGGCTGTATTGTGCACCTGGACAGGGTGCCGTTGAAATATGAGGGATTGAACCAATGGGAGATATGGGTATCCGAGTCACAGGAACGGATGACCATTGCTGTAAAACCGGAGCATCTGGAGCGTTTCATGGCCCTCTCCCGGAAGCATGCGGTTTTGAGTACCGTCATCGGGGAATACACGGATTCCGGTTTTCTGCACTTGAAATACCATCAAAAAACCTGCGCCTACATTCGAATGGGTCTGTTGGAATCCGATTTTCCACAGTGGGAATTTGATGCAGAGTGGGTCCCCCCGAAAATGCGCGGCTTGACGGAACCGGTTATCACAGAGCCCGGACGTCATGGTGCCCTCCTCCACGCCATGCTGCAGCGGCCCAACATCTCCTCCCGCAACTGGATTGCCAGGCAATATGACCATGAAGTTCAGGGAACCAGTGTCATCAAACCCCTGGTGGGTAAAGAGCGGGATACACCTTCGGATGCCGCAGTGATTCGGCCGGTGCTGAAATCTTTGAAAGGGATTGCCGTCTCACAGGCCGTCAATCCTACCTATTCCAAAATTGATACGTACCACATGACAACGGCGACCATGGATGAAGCGGTCAGAAAAGTCCTGGCAGTAGGGGGTGATCCGGACCATCTGGCCGGTGTGGACAATTTCTGCTGGCCCACCATTGAATACGATCCCGTTCAAAATCCGGACGGTAAATACAAAGCCGCTCAACTGGTTCGGTCCAATCAGGCCTTGCGGGACACATGCCTTCAATATCATATTCCCCTGCTTTCCGGTAAAGACAGCATGTATATTGACGGCAATCTCAAAGGACCCTTTGGGGAACGACGGAAGGTATCGGGATTGCCCACGCTGCTGTTCACGGTTTCAAGCGTCATGGCGGATATTACCAAATCCGTCAGCATGGATGTCAAATTTCCGGGGGATCTGGTCTACGTGCTGGGGGAAACACGAAATGAACTGGGCGGGGGCGAATATTATCAGATGATGGAGCAGGTGGGGATTAATGTCCCCCGGGTTTACCCGGAAGAATTTCTTCCCCAATACATTGCCCTTCACCACGCCATGAAAGATGAACTGGTGTCATCCTGCCACGCGGTCGCAAGAGGCGGTCTGGCTGTACACCTGGCCCTTGCCGCAATGGGCGGAGCGTTGGGGATGACACTTCAGTTGCCGTTAATCCCCTCTGCACCAGGTCTTTCAAACACCCGGAAACTCTACTCCGAATCAAGCGGCAGGTTTATCATAACGGTTTCACCGGAACAGAGGGCTCCATTTGAAAAGTGCTTCTCCGGAATGAAGCTGGGAAAAGTCGGCATTGTAACTGAGTCGCCTGATTTTATCATCACCGGGGAAAAGGGTGACACGCTTCTCAAAGAAAACATTCACCGTCTAAAGGATTCATGGAAAAAGCCTTTTGGAGATCTGATATGAAAAAGGTAAAAGCAATGGTCCTCACCGGCTATGGGCTCAATTGCGATAACGAAACCGATTTTTCGTTGCACCTGGCCGGCGCCGATTCCCACAGGATGCACATCAATGAATTGATCAGTAACGCACAAAACGGTTCTGCCGGGCCCCTTCGAGATTATCAAATTCTGGTCTTTGGGGGTGGTTTCAGCTGGGCCGATGATCATGGTGCAGGTGTACTCATGGCCTCAAAAATGAAGAGGCATCTCGGTGAACAGCTCAAAGCTTTCGTGGATGCGGGAAATCTGATCCTGGGAATATGCAATGGGTTTCAGGCGCTGGTCAATCTGGGGCTGCTGCCGGGTTTTGACGGCCGATACCAGGATCGGCAGGTGGCCCTTACCCATAATGACTCGGGGAACTTTATCGATGCATGGGTAAAACTGAAGGTCAACCCGAAATCACCGAACGTTTTCACCAGGGGGCTTACCGGTGCGGAATTCCCGGTCCGGCATGGGGAAGGGAAGTTTTACGCGGCCGATGATACCATTCAAAGGCTTTTTCAAAACAACCAGGTTGTGCTGCAGTACGCCGATCATAATGGAAAACCTGCGGGTGGCCGCCGGCCCTCAAATCCCAATGGATCCCTCTCTGATATTGCCGGCATATGCGATCCCACCGGTCACATCTTCGGGCTCATGCCCCACCCGGAGGCTTTCAACCATTTCACCAATCATCCGGACTGGACCCGGCGAAAGCTGGCGCTGGCCCGTCAGGGAAAAAGCATTGAACAGGAAGAAGGCGGCGGGGTCGGTATTTTTCGAAATGCGGTGGAATATTTTAGATAAGCTGAAATAAAATATATCTCACGTAAAGGCGCAAAGACGCTAAGTTTTAGAAGCGGTTTTTCCCCATTTTTTTACGGCTTTGCGTGAGACCTTTTGAGGCTACGACAACTTGGCTGTTTTCTTTGTTTACTGCTCATTTTCCTCGATTTTGCTCAGCATAAAATCAAAAATTTCATTGCCGATCTTTTTCCGATATTTGTTCCATACCGGTACCATTGCCGTTTGAAATGCCTTACGCTCTTCCGGGGTCAGCTCGATCACTTCAACCCCGTTCTTCTTGCAGTATTCCGCGATGCTGATACCGCTCTTGGGGAGTTTGTTGTGCAATTCAGCATTGACTTTTCGATTGGTGTCAATGGCCACCTTGGCGGCTTCCTTGAAAATCTGCTGATCTTCCGGTGAAAGGGTTTCCCAGTAATCGGGGGACACAATGATGATGCACTCGGTCAGGCAGTGGTTGGTGATGGTTACATTTTTGGTCAATTCCGTAAACTTCATCAAGACTGATGTGAGGATGGGATTTTCCTGCGCATCAATGACACCGGTCTGAAGTGCATTATAGATTTCCGGAAAGGGAATACCCACCGGGGATGCACCCAGTTGCTTGAATGTATCCAGATAAACGGGGGCGTTCATGACCCGAACTTTGAGGCCCTTGATATCTGCAGGCGTGCGAACCGGCCGTTTGTTGTTGGTGAAATCCCTAAATTCGTTTTCGGTCCAGCCGATGGCCATAAATCCTTTTTTTGGGAAATAGGAGAAGATTTTTTTCTGCACTTCCGGGTCATCCAGGGTGGCGTATGCGGTTTTTCGATCCGGAAAAATAAAGGGCATATCCAGGATGGCCGCCTGGGGTACGAAGTTCTGAAGTACGGCCGTGGTGATGGCGGCAATCTGCAGTGTTCCCATCTGGACATGCTCCGCCATGGATCGTTCGCCCCCCAGCTGACCCATGGGAAAGGTCGCGATATCGATTCTGCCGTTCGTTTTTTCTTTAACATAGGCCGCGAATGCATCCACGCCCTTGCTTTGACCGTGAAAGGGGGGCGCCACATGACCAAATTTGATCTTGGCCGGAGGCCCGGCAACAGCCGGAACCGGTTGCCTCGCGGCAAAGATCATTAAATTCAATGCCACCAAAACGCAAACTCTGATTTTCATGGTATCCACCTTAATCCGGCATCCTCAAAACCCCTTTTCCTCAAAAGGCAACTGTCACAGAGGCCGCAGGCTTTTCCATCTGGTGCCGGGTCATAACAACTGTGTGTCAATTTGTAATCAACACCGAGCTCAAGTCCCGTTTTAATGATTTCCGCTTTGCTCATGTCAATGATGGGAGTCCTGATTTTTATGCGCCGGCCGGCTGTTACCCCCGCCTTTGTGGCCAGGTTCGCCATCTGTTCAAATGCCGCGATGTATTCCGGCCGACAGTCGGGATAGCCGCTGTAGTCCACGGCGTTGACACCGATAAAGATATCCCATACGTTCAGTACTTCCGCCCATGCCAGGGCATATGAAAGAAATATGGTATTGCGTGCGGGTACATAAGTCACGGGGATTCCATTTTCCATTGCATCCCCACTGCGGCCCTTGGGCACATCAATCTGGTCCGTGAGCGCGGAACCCCCGATTTTTCGGAGATCAATGTCCATGACCAGGTGTTTCATCGCCCCCAGGCTTTTGGCCACCCTTGCCGCCGCTTCCAGCTCCACTGCGTGACGCTGCCCGTAACGAAAGCTGAGACCGAAAACATCATACCCTTCAGAACGGGCAATGGCCGCAACGGTGGTTGAATCCAGGCCTCCGCTCAACAATACAACAGCCTTTTCTTTGGATCCCGTCATCTGCTCCTAAACCCCTCTTGCGTCAGGTCCCCAGATATATTTATGGATCTGGAGGTGCAGTCGACACTCCAGATGATCCGCCAGAATCCATTCCGCCAGGGTTTCCGGTTCCAGTTGGCCGAACACGGGGGAAAAATTAATGGAGCTGATTGTGAGCGAACGTGATTTCATATGGTCCACGATTTTTCTGGCATATTCATAATCCTCGCGGGTTCCCAGAACAAATTTGATTTCATCACGAAACGAAAGCCGATTCAGATTTTCCATATCCGTATGATCGCTCATGCCGCTGGAGGGGCATTTTAAATCTACGATTTTCACACATCGATCATCCACCCGGCTGATGTCAAGGGTGCCGTTGGTTTCAAGCAGAACCTCATGGCCGTCTTCAAGCAGGCCTTCCACCAGAACGGGGGTTTTTTCCTGGATAAGGGGCTCTCCACCGGTGACTTCCACCAGTCGGCACTGCATGGGGGAGATCTGCTCAAAAATATGGCTGATCTCCATTATCCCCCCTTCTTCATACGCATACCGGGTGTCGCAGTAGGAACATCTCAGATTGCATCCGGTCAACCGGACAAATACGCAGGGACGTCCGGCATAGGAGGACTCCCCCTGTATGCTGTAAAATATTTCATTGACACGAAGCGTCATGGGTGTTCCTCCCAATAAAAAGCGCCGGCGCCGGGGGTTTCCGAAACCTTGATTTTGGAAATCCTGATACTGTCGGTGTTGAGCTGTTTGCTCAATTCCCGATATAGAAATCTGGCGATATTTTCGGAGGTGGGGTTGATGTCTTGAAACGCCGGCAGATCATTTAAATTGAAGTGGTCCAGGTTCTTGAGAACACCCTTTACGCTGTCTTTAATCTCCCTGAAATCAATACCGATGCCGATTTCGTTGAGTTCGTTGCACCGCACAAAGACGTCAATAATCCAGTTGTGCCCATGAACACGGGCACAGTCCCCGGGATATCCTTTTAAAGCGTGTGCAGCGGAAAAGTGTGTTTGCACGTATATTTCAAAAATCCCGGACATCATCCCTCCAGAATGTTACCGTCTTGGACTGTAAAGGCCTGTCTCAATTTTTATGCCCTTTTTTATTGGCGGCTACAACCAGGGCGGCAGCTTTCCCATTTGACTCTGCAAGTCCCGTAATCAAAGCTTTTATCACTGACCGCAACTCAAGGGAGAGGGATTCATATTCCGCCATCAGCTGACGCGTATCCAGGACTCCCACTCTGGCATTGCCATCTGCGGCAATTACCGAAGCACTGCGCGCTTGCAGCGCTTTGCCAAAAAGAGCCATTTCACCAAAGATGGCCCCTTTTTTCAACACATCCATGGTGAGCAATCCCACGGAGGTCCTTTTGGTAACTTTGACCTGTCCTTCAAGAACGATGTAAACCCAGTCGCCCTTGCTGCCCTCCTCAATAATAACATTTCCGGATTTATAGGTTTCTTGATCAGCCAGATAAGCACTTATCAACGGGTCAATATTCATTTCTTTTTCCCCCACACCCTACGGCATTAAGAAAAACCCCAGCGATTTTCTTGAACCGGGCTCAATATCGGTTATATTCATGCTCAGGTCCAGCTCCTCGGGTATTTCACCTTTTTGAATGGTCACCACTTCAGCTTCCAGTTCAACGGTCTTTTTGTTGGGTAAAACAGTGTTTACAACGAAAATGTCCCCTGTTGCATGGGAAACACCGACCGTATTCCTGCGCGTGACTTTCATCGCCAGTCCGTCGAGACTGATGTCTTTGATTCTACCATCAAGATTGAATTTGGAAGGGGCACCAGCGGGTTGGTATTGACAGAAAAGATCCACCTTTTTCCTGTAGAATCGACGCTTTGAGGCCAAAGGATCTTCCTTTGCCCTGTTGGCCTTTTCCTTCTGCTCCTTTGTCGCCAGCTGAACGATCAGGTTATTCATTCGATTGGACCGCGACAACACCTGATCGGTGATATATTTGATGATGGGCGGCATTTCGTCGTATTCCCGGGATAACCTTGCCGTATGCCATACCTCCACCTTGGTATCCTCAAGAGCCCGAACGGATGCCGACCGGGTGTCGGCAGCTCTGTTGAGAAACGTTCGTTCACCAAAAATATCTCCCACGCCAAGGGTGCCCAGCAGAATTTCCTCGCCTTCCGCTTCTCGATAAACGCTCACTTTACCTTCCAGGATTTTATAAATGGAAACACCGTAGTCCCCCTCTTTGATGATGAGGTCCCCTTTTTTGTACGAGAGGCTTACAATGGGGGGTGCTTCCAAAGGATTATTTGCCATTTGTCTCATCTCCCTGCAGTTTTTGATTATAATGCCCCTTATCCCCAACCTATTTTGTGGCCGGATTAATCGGGGACATTCCGATGCAACTCGTCAAGCCATACGGTGGCTTCCGAATCACTGGGGGCACGCCAGTCACCACGGGGGGAAAGGGATCCCCCGGAGCCCACCTTCGGGCCATTGGGAAGGGCGGATCTTTTAAACTGGCTGGTTTTGAAAAAACGGTGGAGAAATACCGCCAGCCATCTTTTGATGGCGGCTAAATCATATTGATGCCGCTGATCCGGTGGCAGGATTCCCGGCCAGACGCCACGGTTTTTTTCGCTCCAGGCGCAATAGCTCAAAAAAGCCACTTTGCTCGGCCGAAATCCGAAACGGGTAATATAATAGAGGTTGAAGTCCTGGAGTTCATAGGGGCCGATGGTGGCCTCGGTTTTCTGGAACGGCTCTGCCCCATCACCATGCTCGTCGGGTACCAGTTCCGGGGAGATTTCCGTTCCCGCGATGGCCTCAAGGACAGCACCGGTTTCCTCACTGAACTGCCCGGTTTTCGCCACCCAGCGGATGAGGTGGTGAATAAGGGTTTTGGGGACCGACCCGTTGACATTGTAATGGGACATCTGATCCCCAACGCCATAGGTGCTCCACCCCAGGGCCAACTCACTCAAATCTCCGGTACCCAGTACAATGGCGTCATGAAAGTTGGCCAGCCTGAAAAGATGGGCGGTACGCTGGCCCGCCTGAACGTTTTCAAAGGTTACATCGTAGTGCTTTTCACCTTGGGCAAAGGGATGACCGATATCCTTGAACACCTGCAAGCACGCCGGTCGAATGTCAATTTCCCGGCCTGTGATGCCCAATGTATCCATTAACTCCCTGGCATTGTTGCGCGTGGTCTCGCTGGTGGCAAAGCCGGGCATGGTAAACCCTAAGATGTGGCTGCGCGGAAAACCGAGGCGGTCCATGGTTCTGGCGGCAACAATCAACGCCTGTGTGGAGTCAAGCCCCCCGGACACACCGATAACAAGTTTTTTGACACCGGCGGCCGACATGCGTTTCATTAAACCGTGAACCTGAATGTTGTAAACCTCATAACAGCGATCGTCACGCGCGGCAGATTCCCCGGGTACATAGGGAAACCGGGATACATCCCGCCTGAGCGGTATAACACCCTCTGGAATCTTGAATTCAAAAGGAATCCGGTGCATTGCCATAAGCCGCTCGCGATGTTCGACCACCGAGTCCTGAAAACTGGTGGTGCGCATCCGGTCCTGCAAGAGTCGCTCCAGGTCAATATCCGCAAAAATGATCTGTTCTTCCGTTTGAAAACGATCCGTTTCAGCCAACAGGACATTTTTTTCATAAATCATGGCATGCCCGTCCCAGGCCAGGTCCGTGGTGGATTCCCCGTAACCGGCAGCGGAATACAGGTACGCTGAAATGCATTTGGCCGACTGGGATGCACACATAAGACGCCGGTAATCCGTTTTGCCCACCGTGATATTGCTGGCGGACAGGTTTGCCAATACCGTGGCACCCGCAAGAGCGCCGTAAGTACTGGGGGAAATCGGCACCCACATGTCCTCACAGATTTCCACATGCAGAGCAAATCCCGGCAGATTTGCGGCGTCAAAAATCAGGTCGTTGCCGAACGGAACCGATTGTCCCTGAAACCGGACTTCGGGTTCCAGGGCTGAGCGGGCGGAGACAAACTGACGTTTTTCATAATATTCCCGATAGTTGGGAAGGTATGTTTTGGGGACAATCCCCAGCACCTTTCCCCGGTAGATGGCAATGGCGCAGTTGAACAGCTTTTCCTGAAAACGAAGGGGCGCCCCCACGAGCAAAAGGGGGGAGAGATTTCCACTTTCAGTGATGAGCTCGGCTAGAGCCTCTCGAACCGCCTCCAGCAACGCATCCTGGTGAAACAGGTCTTCATTGGAAAAGGCGGACAACCCCAGCTCCGGAAAGAGCACGAATGCGGCCTGATGATCGGAAGCGCGGCGGGCGAGATGCAGCGTACGTTCTAAATTATAGGCCGGATCGGCAACACGCAGGGACGGTACGCAGACGGCCGAACGGATAAATCCATGGGAATAGATGGAATGAAACGGTCTGACCATGAGACGCTCCAGTGAAAATCGAGACTGAATGGTTATTGTACTAATTACGTCAAGATTTCTTATATCACGGTGTATTCCCAAAACGCAAGATCAAGCGCTTGTCCAAAATATCGGTTTCAATCATCGAAAATGGACGAAGGGTTATTCTTAGAAAAAAGAGACGCGGTTTTCACCCCCTCCACTTTCGTTGCTGCCGCATATAAAGCACTTGAACCAATCACAGGTCCGTATTACTATTTAGTGCCCGAACGAAAACTGTCTTTTTCGCCAATCTCTGCGTCAGATAAAAATTTTAATCCTCGAAATACTAAATGTATTCCTGCGGTTAAAATTTTGATCTTCCTTGATCTTGACAAAAAATCCTGGTTTTCGTTCAGACACTATTTACCAAAATATGCTGATTTAAGAATTGATATGGCATTGTTGTGCTGATCGGAAGCGTTATGCACACATTTCTTCAAGGAGTCGAATCCTGGCAGATTCACTGTGCATATTTTTGCATCAATCAAACAGTAATAAACGCATTGTTATTCGACGGAGTATCCTCATTTGGATCTTTTTCGTGATCTAATCCGGAAAGCGGCAGGGAAGGTGTTGCGAGATATTTCGCCAAATGACGAAATGTTTTCGGGAGACGAACGCCATTATTTTTCGGTGGGAGAATCTGCCCTTGAATCCATTGAACTTGCATTGCTGGCCGCAAGAAGGTCCAAATCCAGTATTCGACGAATTTTAGATATACCTTGTGGGCACGGTAGAGTCCTCCGATATGTGAAGGCAGCCTTTCCGGAAGCCGAAATTACCGCCTGTGATCTGGTAAGGGACGCAGTTGATTATTGTGCAGCCGTTTTTGGTGTGATACCGGCATATTCTAAACAACAACCGAAACAGATAAAACTAAAGGGCGGGTATGATCTTATCTGGTGCGGTTCTTTGTTAACCCATCTTGAGGAAAATCGTTCTGCGGAATTTCTCCGTCTGTTTAATTCCCTATTATCCAAAAACGGTATCCTGATTTTCACTTTACACGGCATCTCCTGTGTCTACGCCGTGCGCGAAGGCTATTTTTCGTACAATTTGGATGAAGCCGGCAAAAAAAAATTACATAAAAGATTCGCTCGGCACGGTTATTGGTATACACGTTACCCAGACAGAAAAAATTATGGCATTTCCTTTACAGCGCCTTCGTGGGTTGCCAAACAGTTCCTTCAGTTGCCCGATTTTCGACTGTTAACTTATACGGAGATGGGATGGGATAAACATCAGGATGTGGTGTCATGTATTCGTGAGCCCTTTGATTTGAGGGTAAGACGCGTTCTTCAAAGCCTTGGGGGTTTGGGATGAAAAGAACTGTTTTCGCAATCGCGTTTTTTCAGTTGTACTAGTGCTGTCCTTTGCAGGAGGCGCCCGAGGGGCGGCAACTTTAACCGCTCAGTATCGTGTCCCTGGAATTTGGCTGAATTTGTAGCGGTGGAATTCCGCTGATTTATTACTGAGCAAGTGCTTCAATCAATGTTTCGATAATTTTCCCGGATTTGCTTTCGTCTTCCACCTTCTGCCCTTCCAGGTCCCGCACATAAAAGACATCGGCAACCTGATCCCCTTTGGTGGCGATTTTGGCAATCCGGATATCCAGGTCCAGTTCAAAGAGGGTTCGTGTGATTTTGTAAAGGAGTCCAATGCGATCATCTGCGAACACTTCGATCAAGGTAAAAAAATCCGAAGCCCGATTATCCACCCGGATTTTCGGTGGATGGGAAGGTTTGTAGTCGGTGTTCAAGATGGATGGCTGGGATTTTTCTCTGATGTGGTCTTCAAGGGGCAGGTTTCCCCGAAAGACGTCTTCCACGTCTTTTTCCACCTTTTCCCATATTTCGCGGGCACGGCGGGGGTCGGGATGGGGGGTTGCCTTGAAGATATCAACGGCCGTGCCGTCTCCCCAGGTATAGATATTGGCTGCCACCACATTGACATGGTTGATGGCCAGTACACCGGCCATCCGGGAAAAAATTCCCGGCCGATCCCTGATCATGAAGGTAATGTCCACACAGCTTTCCATCTCATTTTCCTTGATTTCAACCGCCAATTGAGGCGCTGTTTCATCTTCCTGGCGTTCCCGCAGGGCTTTCAACATATGAACATGGTGAATGATTTCACGGGGTGTGCGGTTCAGGAGATAGCGGGGGGACATGGCGGAAAACAGGATTTCTTGCTCTGTATCGGTCAGCTCCGGAAAGGCTCCCTGGACCTGTAAAAGGGTTTCCCGGGCCTTTTGGGATGCATCGCGGGTGGCCAGTTCCTCTCCCAGAAAGATGTTGAGGATTTTGAAGAAAAGCGCTTTTGCGTGCCACAGAATCTGATGGTAGTCCCGCAACCCCCCGATGCCCTCCTTGAGATTCGGTTCGAGAAGATGGCTTGCATCTCCAAAGGTCTCCATGCGGATTTTGTGACAACCCTCCAGCCAGTGTGATATTTCAACCGCCTTTTTTTGGGCTATCTTTTTGTGAAGAGATTCCATGAGGGAGAAGTACAGGGGGGAATCACCGCATACAAACCGGGCGTCCATCATGGATGTCAGTACTTCAAAATCATTCTTGGAGAGATTGAGGCAATCCTTGATGGTGCGGACCCCGTATCCCAGGTCGAGACCTAAATCCCACAAAGGATAAAGAAATTCCTCAACCAGTTCTTTCGCCAAAGGGGGTATTTTTGAGCCGAACAGGATAAGGATATCAATGTCCGAATGAAAGTCGAGTTCTTTTCGCCTATATCCTCCCACAGCTAAAAGTGCGAAAGCGCCCCGCTTTTTGAATAGAAGGCGCCCCGTTTCGCTGTTTTGATGGCTCTGTCTGAAATATTGATCCATTATTTCAGTATAGGCTTCTGAAAAAAAATGGTGCGATTTCCCATTTTCAAACTGTACGGTCGGGGCGTGCCTGGAGTCTTCGAGCGTTTTTCACGCCTGCTTGAAACGGAAGCCTTGCAACCCGTGTGCCATATCACGACGATTGCCAAAACAGGAATCGCCGTGAATTTTCGGTTGTATATTCATTAGGAAAAAGTTAGAATATGCCGTTTTTTTAACATTAGCGATACCTTGGGGTCTGATTCCCTGTGAAGGAGACCCCGGCGTGATTTTTTTCAAATAGGATATCTGAGGAGAATTTTAGCATGTGTGGGATTATTTGTTATGTGGGACAAAAAGATGCCAAACCAATCCTGATTGAAGGGTTGAAACGGCTTGAATACAGGGGATATGACTCGGCAGGTCTGGCGGTTCAAGACGGCAACGAAATTTCCTGCTTTCGGGAACTGGGAAAAATTGCGAGTCTGGAAGCCCTTGTGGATGGCAAGCCCATGGATGGCAGCAGCGGTATTGCCCACACCCGCTGGGCAACTCACGGTGAACCCTCGGTACAAAACGCCCACCCGCAACAGGACCAGACGGAAAACGTTTTTGTGATTCACAACGGCATTATTGAAAACTACCACATTCTGAAAAAACAATTGGAAAAAAAGGGCATTGTGTTCCGGTCTGAAACGGATACGGAAGTCCTGGCGCAGCTGATTGGCCTTTATTTTGACGGAGATCTGGCGGACGCGGTCAGAATGACCATGAGTCAGGTGGAGGGGACTTTCGGACTCGGCGTCATCCATCGTCATGTCCCCGATCAGATCGTTGTGGCCCGGCGGGGGAGCCCCTTGATTATCGGTGTGAGCGATGAAGGCCATTTTGTGGCGTCTGATGTCTCCGCCATGGTGCGGTATACCAATAAGGTAGTACATCTTCAGGAAAATGAGCTGGCAACGGTTACGGCGGATGATTTTTCTATCTCAACAGCTTCGGCACAACCGATTGAGCGGGGTACGGAAACGGTTGAATGGCGGGCCGAAGATGCTGAACTGAACGGGTTTCCCCATTTTATGCTGAAAGAGATTTATGAACAGCCCTACACCATCAAGAATGCCTTCCGTGGCCGCCTTGAGCCGGGTGAGGGTGTGCCCAAACTGGGCGGGATCATGCCCGTATGGGAGGATCTCAAGCGTTGCCGGCATATGGTTCTGGTGGCGTGCGGTACCTCTTATTACGCTGCCTGTGTGGGGAAATACATTTTTGAAAAGCTCACGGAAATTGATACGGAAGTGGGTCTGGCTTCCGAATTCCGTTATCGAAAATTAAATTTCCCCCCCAACACCTTTGTGGTGGCCATCAGCCAGTCCGGGGAAACCGCCGACACCCTTGCCGCCATTAAAGAAGCGAAACGCAAAGGCGCTCGACTTCTCGGCGTTGTCAATGTGGTGGGGAGCACCATTAGCCGGGAAACAGACGCCGGTATCTATAACCATGCGGGTCCTGAAATCGGTGTGGCGTCCACCAAAAATTTCACCTCTCAACTGACCACCCTCACATTGCTGGCACTGCTTCTGGGGCGTCATCAGAACCTTTCACTGACGGAGGGCATTCAGGCCATTCGCGCACTGGAAGCCCTGCCCGATCAGGTTCGGGAATTGCTGGGTCAATCCAGTCACATCGAGGCCATCGCAGAGAAGTACTATCATTGCACGAACTGGCTTTACCTGGGTCGAAAGTACAATTACCCCATTGCCCTGGAAGGGGCTTTGAAGCTTAAGGAGGTCTCCTATATCCACGCCGAAGGGTATGCCGCGGGAGAAATGAAGCATGGTCCCATTGCGCTGATCAACCCGGAAATGCCGACAGTGGCCATTATCCCCAATGATGAGATGTATGAAAAAATGCTCAGCAACATCCATGAAATCAAAAGCCGAAAAGGCCCGGTGATTGCCATTGTCGCCCAGGGAGATGAAAAGGTCAGGGAACTGGTGGATGATATCATCGAGGTGCCGACCACTCTCGATTTCTTGAGTCCCATGCTGTCAGTGATCCCCTGCCAGCTGCTGGCTTACTACTGTGCAAAATTTCTTGAAAGGGATATCGATAAACCCCGTAACCTGGCAAAGAGTGTTACGGTGGAGTGATTCCCGATCCGGAACATTTTTGTAGATTTTTTCCCGGCAAATCGACATAAATGTATTTTTAAACGGGTTCCCGGTTCCCGGTTGTCGGTTCCCGGTTGAAAAAATTATAGGCCGGCGACCCTGAAGTTTTACCGCATTCTCAATTTCCTGGTGACAAGTGGTCTCAAAGGAAAGGTGCCGATACGCTTTAAAATAACGACTGCCTTCACGTTCCTTTTAATTTCTCAACTTCAATTCCAATTCCCAAGAAACCGGCTTTTTGGCACCGCAATTGCAAGGATTCGTTCCAGCTCTTCATCGAAAAAGTTTAACTGTCAACCGGCAACCGATAATCGGCAACCGTTTATCAAACAAGGAGGAATTAAAATGCAATGTCAGACATTTGATGATGTGAGAAAGATTGTAAAGGACAAAGATATCAGCTTTGTTCAGTTCTGGTTTACCGATGTGCTGGGGGTTTTGAAGAGCTTTGCCATTACCCCGTCCGAACTGGAAGAAGGCATGACGGAAGGGATGGGGTTTGACGGCTCGTCCATTGAAGGTTTTGCACGGATTGAGGAAAGCGACATGATCGCCAAACCGGATCCCACCACATTCCAGCTGGTTCCCTGGCGAAGCGGCGACCGGCCCGTGGCCCGCATGTTTTGCGATGTCCTGCATCCGGACGGAACCCCCTATGAAGCAGATCCGAGGTATGTGCTCAAAAAGCTTCTCAAAAAAATTGCGGAGAAAGGATACACTTTCTATGTGGGTCCCGAAGCGGAGTATTTTTACTTCAAGGACGACAAATGCACGGAAGTGCTGGATAAGGGAGGGTACTTTGATTCCCGGCCCGTGGACATGGGAAGCTCGTTGCGGCGCGATACCATCTTTGCCCTTCAGGACATGGGGATCCAGGTGGAGTACAGCCATCATGAGGTGGCGCCCAGCCAGCACGAGATCGACCTCCGGTACCAGGAGGCGCTACGCATGGCGGACAACATGATGACCTACCGCCTGGTGGTCAAAGAGATCGCCCGCCAGAACGGCGTTTACGCCACTTTCATGCCCAAACCCATCTTCGGGGAAAACGGAAGCGGCATGCATGTGCATCAGTCCCTTTTCCTGAAGGACAAAAATGCGTTTTACGATTCATCCGATGAATTCAACCTGTCCACCATTGCCAGGCAGTATATTGCCGGTTTGATGCGTCATGCCCCCGAAATTACGGCGGTTTGCAACCAGTGGGTCAATTCATACAAGCGCCTGGTACCCGGTTATGAGGCGCCGGTTTACGTATCCTGGGCCCGACGAAACCGATCCGCCATGATTCGTGTTCCCATGTACAAACCCGGCAAGGAAAATGCCACCCGCATTGAATTCAGGTCCCCCGATCCGGCCTGCAACCCCTATCTTGCCTTTGCGGTGATGCTGGGGGCGGGTCTCAAAGGGATTGAAAACAAATACGAACTGGCGGCACCCGTGGAAGAGGACATTTTTGAGATGAATCCGGCGGAACGAAAGGCCCACGGGATCACCGATCTTCCGGGGACTTTGTATGCCGCTCTCCTGGCCACGGAAAAGAGTGAAATGGTCCGGGATGTGCTGGGGGACCATGTGTTCAACAAATTTATTGAAAACAAACGGATCGAATGGGATGGTTACCGAACCCATGTGAGTCAATATGAATTGGATAAGTATCTGTCCACCTTATAGCCCCTATTCACCTGTATCACCGTAATACAGGTCGCCTCCCTTTGGTTTTCCAAAGGGGGCGATTCTTTAACTGAACTGACGAACAGATAATTTCATGAACCCATGAACGGTTACCCATATTAGAAAGGATTCATCCAGGAAATGATAAACGCAAAGAGGCGCAAATTGGCGCTTTTTTATTGCCGGAATGTCCCTGAAAGCCGGGAGAAGGATCGACAGCTGCTGGAAGAGGCTTGCGGCGAAACCATTTCGTTCTTTCCGATGCCGTGCAGTGGAAGAGTGGAGCCGGTGCATTTGCTTCGGGCCTTGGAAGAATTTGCCGACGCTGCCTATGTGATCGCCTGCCCGACAGGTGCCTGCCGCAATTTTGAAGGGAATCTGAGGGCAAGAAAGCGGATCGAAAGGACAAGATCGATCATTGAAGCGATCGGTCTTGAAAGAGAAAGGGTGGGGCTGGTTGTTTGTTCAAAGGACAACCCCAAACCCCTGGCCGTTCTGGCCCGAGAGATCATGGATAAGGTTTCGTCCCTGGGGCCGTCGCCCGCGTTGGGTCCCAAGGCCCTGAATGAGGAGGAGAAAGGGATATGATCACAGGAGAACAAAAGCCTGTTGAAGAGATCAGGCAGATGATTGCCCCCTACAAGCGGATACTGGTGCTGGGTTGCGGCTCATGTGTTGCCGAGTGTGCGTCAGGCGGTGAAAAGGAGACGGCTATGCTGGCGTCAGCTCTGCGCATGGCGGCCCGAATGAATGATGAGGATGTGACCATTGAAGAAATGACCCTGGACCGCCAGTGTGTTATGGAATTCGTGATTCAGCTGGACAAAGTCATCGATCCCTATGATGCGGTGCTTTCATTGGGGTGTGGGGCGGGCGTTCAGGCGGTGGCGGATATGTACCCGGAAGTGCGGGTTATCCCGGGGCTCAACACCGAATTCTTAGGCGAAACAAAAGCCCAGGGGGTCTGGGCGGAGACCTGCCTGGGATGCGGGGATTGCATGCTCTATGATTTCGGCGGTATCTGCCCCCTGGCCCGCTGTTCCAAACAGATTTTAAATGGCCCCTGCGGCGGGTCCGTGGATGGGCGTTGCGAGGTGAACCCGGACATACCGTGTGCCTGGCAGCTGATTATCGATCGCCTGGACAGATTCGGTGCACTGGACCGGCTGGAAGATATTTACCCCCCCAAAGACTGGTCTACGAAACAGGGAGCCGGTCCCAGAAAAATTATCAGGGAGGATCAGCAAAAGTGAGCCATGAAAGCCAATTGAAAAAAGTTCTGACAGAGGGTGAATTCGCTGTTACTGCGGAATGTGGTCCTCCGAAAGGCGCGGACGCGCAGGTGATATTAAAAAAAGCCCGGTTGTTGAAGGACAAGGTGGATGCCGTAAACGTGACCGACAATCAGACGGCCATCGTCCGTATGTCAAGTCTTGCCGCCTGCGCGCTGCTCAAAACTGCCGGCCTGGATCCGGTGTTGCAGATGGTGGTCCGGGACCGGAACCGCATATCGCTTCAGTCGGATATCCTGGGGGCGTCGGCCCTGGGGATCCGCAATGTGCTGTGTCTCTCGGGCGACCATCAGATTTTCGGCAATCAGCCCCAGGCGTTGGGTGTCTTCGATCTGGATTCCATCCAGTTTGTCCAGGCCGTCAAGGGGATGAGGGACGATGGTTTGATCCTGGGAGGTGACTCTTTGGACCACAAACCCGACATGTTTATCGGTGCGGCCGCCAATCCCTTTGCGGATCCCCTGGGGTTCAGGGTTGTCCGGCTGGCCAAAAAGATCAAGGCCGGGGCCGACTTTATTCAGACCCAGTGCATCTACAACCTGGACCGATTTGAGTCCTGGCTTTCCATGGCTGTGGATCGGGGACTGACCCAAAAAGCCTATATCCTGGGCGGTGTGACCCCCATCAAATCGGTGGGTATGGCCCGATACATGAAAACAAAGGTAGCCGGCATGGACATCCCCGATGATGTGATCAAACGGATGGAAGGGGTGCCCAAAGAAAAACAGCGGGAGGAAGGGATCAGTATCTGTGTGGAAGCCATTTTACGGTTGAAAGAGCTCTCCGGTGTGAGCGGTGTGCATATTATGGCCATCGAATGGGAAGAGGCCGTGGGTGAAATTGTCGAACGGGCGGGGCTTTATCCCAGACCGGCCCCGGACAGGGCATAGGGGGGAACTGGTTATGCCGTCCAAATATGTGATTCACACCGAGGCCGTCCCCCGTCGTTTTCAGCCGCTGATCCAATCGGGCATCATCGCCTGGGAGGAAGGTTGTCTCAAATGCGCTGTCTGTGTGAAAAAAAAGTGCGTTTACGGTGTTTACGACCACCGGGGGCTGGATGCGCGGCAGATGGTGGAATCCATTGACAATGAGTGCATGAACTGCTTGAGGTGCGTTCAGGGGTGCCCCAATGAACTGATCCACAAATCCATTAATCCCGAATTCATGGCCATGGGGGATGAACACTGGTCCCCCAACATTATCGCCAGCCTGTGGGCCCAGGCGGACAGCGGAAAAATTCCCGTGTCCGGAGCCGGTTATCCGGGGCCTTTCAGCGGACCCGGTTTTGACGCCATCTGGACCGATATGTCCGAGATCGTGAGACCCACCCGCGACGGCATCCATGGCCGCGAATATATCAGTACGGCCATTGATCTCGGGAAAACGCCGGGGCACCTGGTTTTTGAACCGGAGAGCGAAAATGTAGGGGCGAAAAATTTTTCGCCCTTACAGTTATTGGACATCCCTCTACCCATTATCCTCAAGGTGCCGGGGTTTGGGGCGATGAGTGAAGAGATCTTTAGAGGATGGTGTGAAGCAGCCAAAAGGCTTGGAACGCTTTTCTCTCTTTCTGCGGAAATGTCGACCAAAATGCCTGAAGAATACGGTCCATGGCTTCTGCCGTCCCTTTCAGCGGACCCGATTTCTAAGGGTTTTAACAAAGCGCTTAAAGCGTTGCCCCCAGGGTGTCGCATGGTGGAATTATGTCTGGATGACGACTGGCATGAAACGGTGAAAGAGGTGATGGCTCTCGACCGAAAGGTATTAATCTCGGCAAAGGTATCCATGGCTGAAGGTATGGAAGAAAAAGCGCAACAACTGGTGGATGCAGGTGTTCCCATTATTCATCTGGAAGGAGATTTCCGAGGGAGAGGTTTTGATGACCCTGAAAAATTTCTGAAAGACGGCATCCGATCCGTGCACCTGAAGCTGGTGGAGACCGGGGTTAGGGACAATGTCACCCTTCTGGCCAGCGGCGGGATTTCCATGGCTGAACACGTGCCCAAGGCGATAATCTGCGGCGCGGACGGTGTTTTTGTGGATTTCCCCATGCTCATTGCGCTGGAATGCCGCATGTGCCGGCGTTGTGAAAAAGGATTGTCCTGCCCGGTGGATATCCAGGATGCATCATCGGAATGGACGGCCGGCAGGGTCATTAACCTGACGGGAGCCTGGCATAACCAGCTCCTGGAAGTGATGGGCGCCATGGGGATCCGGGATGCACGTCGTCTGCGCGGAGAAGTGGGCCGCGCCATGTTCTTTGAACAGTTGGACAGGGAAACCTTTGAGAGCATGGGAACGGTTGAGGAGGAGTGTGAACTTGAATAATTCGGAATCATTTCAGTTGCCTGAAGTCAAACGAACGCCTTCCCGATTCAGAAATCCCATCGGGAAGTACCGGTTGAACCGGACCAGTGCGTGTGTCGCATGCGGTAAATGCGTAGAAATATGCCCTTACGAGGTCCATGTGGCGAGAAGGGGCCGTGTGCGGATCGAAAACGCCTACCGCTGTGTGGGCAAGGACTGTGAAAATACCTGTATCGACGTCTGTCCGGAGCAGGCCCTCTCCCTAAAGAGAAACCCTGATTTTGAGGTGTTGGGAGATCGCCGATGGCCGCCGGATTTGCTGGCCGCCTCCTGGCATATGGCCGAATTCGGTCAAGTCCCTGAAAAGGGCCTCGAGTACAGGATCGGCGCATCCGAAGGGGGTTATGACAAACTGCGCATCGCATTTAGAAAGAGCAAAATCGGATCGGCCATGGTGGATGATGATGAAATGGATCTGGGCGTTCTTCTCAACCGGCGCGGGGATAACGCTCACCTGGCCAGAACCGAAGTGCCCTTTTACGGTGGCGGCATGAGTTATGGGTCCGTGAGCATCAACACCATGCTGAGCCGGATGAAAGCGGCGGCAGCGCTCGGTACCTTCTGCTGTACCGGCGAGGGGGGGTATCCCGACGAGCTCAAACCCTATGACGATCACGTGATAACCCAGGTGGCCACCGGTCTTTTCGGGGTGCGCGAGGAAACCCTTCAACGGGTGAAGATTGTTGAATTCAAATATGCCCAGGGGGCAAAACCGGGCCTGGGCGGGCATCTGCTGGGCGACAAGGTGACCCCGGGTGTGGCCCGCATGCGTGAAGCGGTGGTGGGGTACCCGCTTTTTTCACCCTTTCCCTTTCACAGCGTGTATTCGGTGGAAGATCACAAAAAGCATGTGGACTGGATCAAGGCCATTAATCCCAAAGCCCTGGTTTCCGTAAAGGTCTCCACCCCCACGGATGTGGATATGGTGGCGGTGGGGAGCTATTACGCCGGCGCCCACATCATTCATCTGGACGGCAGCTATGGGGGTACGGGGGCCGCGCCCGACATCGCCAAGAAAAATATCGCCATGCCCATTGAATACGCCCTGCCCAAGGTTCACAAGTTTCTGACGGAAGAGGGGGTGCGGGACAAGATAACGGTTATTGCCAGCGGCGGTATTCGAACACCCCACGATGTGGCCAAGACCATCGCCCTGGGCGCTGACGGGGTCTGCACGGGAACGGCGGACCTGGTGGCGCTTGAGTGCATTCGGTGTCATAACTGCGAAAGCGGCCGGGGTTGCGCCAGGGGGATTGCTTCCACGGACAGCGAATTGATGAACCTGATCGAGGTGGAATGGGGTACTCAGCGGATTCTGAACCTGTTTCTGGCCTGGCGAAAAGAGCTCATCCGCATTTTGAAGAAACTGGGCATGAAAAGTTTGAAGGAACTGGTCGGGCGCACCGATTGCCTGGTACATCTGGATTACATGAAGAATGGTAGCGAGAAATGAAAAATAACACCCTTGTAGAGAAAGTGATTCAATCCAGGAAAGCCTTAGTTGAGGGGTTCCCCTCAAAAGACTGCTTTGAAACGGAGACCGAAGGGGGCTGCGGCGTTACCGGATTTGCCTGCAGTGTCCCGGTCAGGGGAAAGCATATTTACGAACCCAGCAAGCAGATGCACAACCGGGGAAACGGTCGCGGCGGCGGGATCGCCGCCATGGGGTTTGAGGCGCGAATGCTGGGCGTATCAAATGAGATCCTTGAAAAAAACTATATCCTTCAGATCGCGGTTCTAAATGAAAATGTGGTTGCGGATCTTGAAATGCGGTTCATCGATGCTTTTTTCGACGTGCATTTTTCCGAGCGGATCCCCCATGTGCCGGATTACCGGGATATCCGGGGGCTGGATGTGAAACCACCTGAAGTGCTCCGGTATTTTGTACGGGTGAAACCGGAAGTCTTGAATCATTTCAAAGACCAAAACGGTTTGGAAGAAATGCCTGTCCGGCGGGTTGAGGATGAGCTCGTCTACCAGAACAGTTTCAACATTAACAAAGCCTATTATGACGCATATGGGGAGCAACATGCTTTTGTGTTGAGCCACGGCAGGAATTTTTTTATCCTCAAAATTGTGGGATATGCGGAGAAGGTGGTGGAGTATTACCAGCTGGACAATTTCAAGGCCCACGTGTGGATTGCCCACCAGCGATACCCCACCAAGGGCCGGGTCTGGCACCCCGGCGGGGCTCATCCCTTTGTGGGGCTCAACGAAGCCTTGGTGCACAACGGTGATTTTGCCAATTACCACTCCGTGGCGGAATACCTGTGTCAGAAGAACCTCTATCCCCAGTTTCTAACGGATACGGAGGTGGCGGCACTTCTCTTTGATCTTTACAGCCGGACCTACCAGTACCCGCTGGAGTATGTGATCGAGGCCCTGGCCCCCACCATGGAGCGGGATTTTGATCAACTGCCCGAGCATAAACAGCACATCTATCGGGCCATTCAGGCCACCCATGTGCACGGGTCTCCCGATGGGCCCTGGTTTTTCATTATTGCACGGAATGACACGGAAAATGATCGACTTCAGTTAATCGGTATTACCGATACGGCCATGCTGCGCCCCCAGGTATTCGGGCTGCATGACGGTCAGGTACAGGTGGGGCTGGTCTGTTCGGAAAAGCAGGCCCTGGATGCCACCCTTAAAAGCCTTGCTGATGAAGACCCCCGGGTGGGTACGGTGGCGGATCGGTGCTGGAACGCCCGTGGCGGAAGCTATACGGACGGTGGGGCCTTTATTTTCAACCTGGACAAGACGGGCGAAGAGGTCTCTGACCGTAAAATCACCTGCATGGACAAATTCGGACGAGAGATCAAAGCGCCTGAGGGCAACCAGAAGGCCTATCTTCCGGGGCGTGTCTATTATCTGGATGAAGCGGAGGAGAAAGAGCGGTTTCATGTGGCCCGGTTTTTTGAGCTTCAGCGGGATGATCTGCTGTTTGAATACATGCGGGATGAACTGGCCAACTGGGATTTCTCCGACTTCATGGACTGCTTGAAAGAGGTCAAAACATGGGCTCTCAAGGGAGATGCGCACCTGGAGGTTTCTCTTTCCGCATTGACCCGCCTGCTGGACCGGCGTTACCCCACTTACGACAAAAAGCGTCGGTCCATTCTGCAAATGGTGAACCAGACCCTGGAAAACATTTTTCGCCATTTTCCGTCTCTGGGTCGGGAGGATGTAAAATCCGCCTATCGCCTGGTCGACTGGGAGACCCGAACCTTTTTTAGAGGTCCCAACTATGATGAAAAGGTCCTGATTATCGATGCCTCCCTCTTTCCGCCGGAAGGGGACCATTGTGACAGCCGTCTGCTGGCGGAGGCGTTCATGCGGGGCTGGCGACGGTTCATTGTTTTCGGCCTGAAAGGACAGCGCTTCCACGGATGCGGCCTGGGACCTGATTCAGGGGGTGTTCGCATTGACATTTACGGTTCATCGGGGGATTATCTGGGCAGCGGAATTGATGGGCTGAACATCCACGTGCACGGCAATGCCCAGGATCAGTTGGGGCAGATCATGAAAGCCGGCAAGATGGTAATTTACGGTGATACGGGTCAGACGTTCATGTACGGCGCCAAAGGCGGCGAGGTGTATGTCATGGGAAACGCCGCGGGCCGACCGCTGATCAATGCGGTGGGTCGTCCCCGGGTGGTGATCAACGGAACGTGCTTGGATTACCTGGGTGAGTCATTTATGGCGGGGGATCCCCACAACGGGGGCGGGTTTGTGGTTTTAAACGGTATGGCTTATGACGACCAGGGTGATCTGGTGCCACAGGAGACGCCCTATCCGGGTTCCAATCTGTTCAGCCTGGCTTCAGGCGGCGCCATCTATGCCCGGGATCCCCACCACATGATAGACGATCAGCAGCTGAACGGCGGTGAGGTGGTAAACCTTGAAAACAAGGACTGGGATCTTATCTTACCCTACCTGGAAGAGAACGAGCGCCTGTTCGGCATTTCCATTGAAAAGGATCTCCTGGTGGTGGATGGGGTGCCCAAAAGCCCGATGGAGATCTATCGAAAAGTCAGACCCATTCAGGCCGTTGATCTGGAAAAAGACGGATTAGAAGAACAAGGAGATTGTACCGTATGAAAAAAATCGAGGCCATTATCAAACCGTTTAAACTGGATGAGGTGAAAGATGCCATCCTCAAGCTGGGTGTGAGCGGTATCACCATGACCGAAGTGAAAGGCTTCGGCCGACAGAAAGGGCACAAGGAGATTTACCGGGGTGCGGAATATGTGGTTGATTTTCTGCCGAAAATAAGGCTGGAAGTGGTGGTGGCCGCAGACCTTGTCCCCCAGGTGGTGGAAGCTGTCAAGGAAAAGGCTTACACCGGCGAAATCGGAGACGGAAAGATTTTCATTATCCCCGTTGAGAAGGCCATCCGCATTCGAACGGGAGAAGAAGACCGGGACGCCATTTAAGGCGAAAATTTTGAAAGGATCGCGGAAAAGGGTCGAGGCGTTCATTTCGGAAAGGGATGCCCTGGCCGGAAAAGAACTCCAGTCTGAAACCGGCCTTCGATTTTCCCATCGATATACCGATGTGATGGATCGGTTTGTTCGGGATCTTTTCCGGGTTGCCGGGTTTAAAATGCACAACCGGCCGGAAGGCGACGATGCCCTAGCGGTCGTTGCTATGGGCGGCTACGGAAGGCGGGAACTTTGTCTGGGATCGGATGTTGACCTGATGGTGATCCACCAGGGTAACTTGTCACCCCAAATGGAGCAGGTGATCCGTGACGCCCTGTATCCCTTATGGGATGCGAAACTGGAGGTGGGCTATTCCATCCTGACGTTTCGGGAGTGCATCCGGCTGGCCATGACGGATTTCCGAATGCTCACCTCTCTGGTGGACAGTCGTTTTCTGCTGGGATCGCGCGCCTTTTACAGGCTTTACCAGGAGGCCTTCTGGTCCCGCATGGCCCGCGAAAAAGACTCCCTGCTGGGCCGCTTTCTGGTATCAAGGCGTGAGCGGGCCGATCGCAACAAAGGTGAAGGGTGTTTTGTGGAGCCGGACCTGAAAGAGGGCCTGGGGGGTCTTCGGGATATTCATCTCATGGCGTGGATGGCCCGAATATGGTTCGATTGTAAACGCCTGGGTCAGATAAAATGGTTTGCGGCCTTCAGCCATTTTGAAATTCAAAAGCTGGCGGTGAGCAGAAGTTTTCTCCTGAAGATTCGAAATCACCTTCACTGGCTTGCCCACCGCAAAGAAGACAGCCTCAGGCTTTCCTACCAGGATCAGATTTCAAAAATTTTAGGCTATGAGGACGAACCCCGTATCTCCGGCCCTGAAAAGCTCATGCAAGACGTATACCTCCATTTAAACAGGATTCGGTATCGGCATGAAGAATTTCAGGTGAAGATGCTGGATATGATCGATCCATCGCCCATAGGGTTGGATCAAAAGGATATCCCTTCTGAATTTGCGGTTCTAAAAGGGCATCTTGTTTTGGGTGAAGGAGTGCTCTCGGAAAAGGATCCCTTGGTTATTTTGCGGGGATTGAAGGAAGCCAACGAGCGGGAGCTTTTTCTGGGTTCCGGGTTTATCTGGGAAGGTAAGAAAATTATCAGCCGGAAACGGAAGACCTTGGCCCGATCGGCCGAGGGGAAAGCCCTTTTTCTGGATCTGATTCTGAAGCCTCGAAACCCTGAAATTATTCGGCTGGCCCTTGAGATCGGACTCATCAGCCTTTTTATACCCGAATACAAGAACATTCGAAATCTGCCGCAGTTCGGGTTCTATCATGAGATGACCGTTGACTTGCATTCCTTGAGAGCTGTCGACGTAATCAGCGAAATTGCAAAGGGGATCTATGATGAAAAATGGCCTGTTTTCAGAGCTGTTTTCGAGGAAATAGAATCTCCGGACCTGCTTTTTCTGGCGGCGCTGCTGCACGATATTGGAAAAGGATACGGAGAAGACCACTGTGTTCGGGGTCCCCAAATGATTCCCGTGATTCTCGCGCGTCTGGGTTTTCCAAAAAAGTCCGTTCGAATAGTCGCTTCACTGGTCCAGCATCACCTGCTGTTGCCCCGCGTAGCACAGCGCAGGGATCTTCGGGAGGAAAAGACCTGCGTCCAGGTGGCCCAGGCCATACAGGATCGGCAGTTGCTGAAAATGCTTTTTATCCTGTCGTTTGCGGATAGTTTCGCCACCGGCCCCATGGCCCGAAGCGATTGGAAAATTTTGCTTCTGGCGGAACTGTTTCATAAGGTTCAGCGAATACTGGAGCGGGGCATCCTGGCAACCCCCGATGCCACACAAAAAATTGATCGCAAAAGAGACCGCATTCGGGAGATTCTGATGCAGGATTTTGAGCAGGAAAAAGTCAGCCGGCTTATTGATCAGACGTCCAGTCGGTATATCCTGAATACGTCTCTTTCAGACATGGTACTCCAGTTTACCATGGCGTTGAACCTGGGCGAGCAACAGAATGTGTGGCAACTGGAAAAACGAACAGGTCATTCCGTTACACGGGTCATTCAGGTGACCTACGACAAACCGGGTTTATTCAGCAAAATGGCCGGTGCTTTTACCCTGAACAATATGAAGATATTGTCTGCGAACATCTTTACTTTGAAAAACGGCCTGGCTTTTGATACCTATGAGGTGACCAATCCTCCTGATGACTATCATGAAACGGAAAAGTGGGCCAGAGCGCAAAAGGATTTTCTGCAAGCCCTGGACGATCATCTTCAGTTGGATCGTTTAATTCAGGAGAAAAGAGATGCCAAAATGCAGGCGGCATACGGACGTCAGATTGGAAAGAAAGTGGTGGTCAACAATGAAGAATCGGATTTTTTTACCATTTTAGAGATTCGGTCGGGCGCCAGGTTGGGTCTGCTTTATGATCTGGCGTGCGTGATTTTTGCCATGGACCTTGACATCCGAACGGCAAAGATCAACAGTGACGGAGAAAAAATGACCGGTGTTTTTTATGTGCGGGATTCGGGCGGGGAGAAGATTTATGAACCGGATGATATTGAAGACGTCAGAGGTCGTTTGATGGCGGTGTTGTGATCTAAGCGGTGAGCGTTTAGGCCTTGTGCCTGGTCCGGTTATTCCGCTTCCCCTTGCAAAGAGGGACTTATATGGAATTGGCTGATGTGGGGGGAAAGGATTATGCGAGCATTTTAGCGCGTTGGAAGGACAGCCAATGTATGGAGATCGGTCCCAAATTGACATGAAGCCGCGTATCTGGAAAGCAGGCAACTTAATCTGGAAACAAAAAGGGGTTAAAAAATGCAACCAAATATCGAAAATCTGACAACGGAATTGATTAAGTTGCCCAGGAGAGAGCGTTTAGAAATCGTTAGATTTCTTCTTTTTCTCGATAACCGATCTTCGGATTTTGGTGATGTTGATTCTGCCTGGAAAAAAGAAATTGGGGATAGAGTCCGCGCTGTTGAGGAAGGAACCGCAGTCGGTATGGATTACGATAAAGCGATGCGGAAAATTGAGATGCGCTTTGAATCATGAAAAAATAATCCTTCAACAGGCATTCGAAGAATTGAATGACGCTATAGCCTATTATGAAGAACAACAGGCTGGATTGGGACTAAGATTGAAGGACGAATTCGACGGGCATGTCGATTGGATTTTGAACAATTCTGCTGTTCCAAAGGTTCGGAAAGGAGGGTACCGTCGAGTCAATCTCAAAGTATTTCCCTTCTTTATTGCCTACATTATTCGTGAAAATACTTTATGGATTCTGGCAATTGCGCATGGTTATCGCAAACCTGAATACTGGATTAATAGAAAGAACGAAATCAGCTGACAAAGCTTTGCGCCAATAGAAAGATAAGAAACAGGGTTTTATAAAGGTTGGACATTCTGAAGTAGTTAACGATATTCTCCGGGGGCGACATAAAACCGGCCGAGGCAATGGAATAAAATTAGAAGAACTGGTCTCTATGATGATAATACTGTTTCAGGAAAAAGAACTCAAATGAAAGCAATGCTCGCATTGGAAGACGGCACGATCTTTAATGGTCGCTCATTTACGGGTCACGGGGAAACGACAGGTGAAGTGGTCTTTAATACCAGCATGAGCGGGTACCAGGAAATTCTCACCGATCCTTCCTACTGTGGCCAGATGGTGACCATGACCTATCCGCTGATCGGCAATTACGGGGTCAATGAAGCCGATGTGGAATCGGACCGCATTCAGGTGAAGGCTTTCCTGGTGAAAGAGTACCAGCCATATCCCAGTAACTTCCGTTCACAGAAAAGCCTCGGGGAATACCTGGAAGAAAGTGGTATCCCCGGGATTGAGGGGATTGATACCCGTGCCTTGACCCGGCATATACGCCTTTCGGGTGCCATGAGGGGGGTGCTCTCCACTGAGGACCTGGATCCCGTTTCCCTGATTCGAAAGGCAAAAGCGTCGCCCCAAATGACAGGGTCGGACCTGGTCATGGAGGTGACCTGTCGGGAACCGCTTCTTTGGCATGACGGGAAGCCGTTAACCGTTAAGGGAGAGTTGTCGTCATTCACCTGGCCGGCAGGTAACCACCACCATCGCGTGCTGGCCATGGATTTCGGCATCAAATACAACATCCTTCGATCCCTGGAAACCCGAGGATGTGACGCCCTCCTGGTTCCGGCAGATACCCATTCGGAAGTTATCGACAAGCTCAATCCGGATGGTCTTTTTCTGAGCAACGGTCCCGGAGACCCCGCAGCCGTTGACTATGCAATTGAAACCATCCATAAACAGGTGGGCCGTCGACCCATTTTCGGCATATGTCTGGGACACCAGTTGCTGGGTTTGGCCCTGGGGGGCAAATCCTTTAAACTGAAGTTCGGGCATCGGGGCGGGAACCAGCCCGTCAAAGACCTGAAAACGGGCAAAGTGGAAATCACCTCCCAGAACCACGGATTCTGTGTGGACCATAATACCTTAGATGACCCGGACATTGAAATCAGCCACCTGAACCTGAACGACAATACCCTGGAAGGCATGGTCCATAAAAAATACCCCCTTTTCTCGGTCCAGTATCATCCTGAAGCATCTCCCGGTCCCCACGATGCTACGCATCTTTTTGACCGGTTTATTGAGATGATGGAAAAGGGTTTCGTTAGTAGGGGCGAATAATCATTCGCCCGCATTAAAATCAGGGCGAATGATTATTCGCCCCTACAAAAAAAAATACTATGCCCAAACGCACCGACATCAAAAAGATTCTCCTCATCGGCTCCGGTCCCATTGTTATCGGCCAGGCCTGCGAATTTGACTACTCCGGCACCCAGGCCTGCAAGGCCCTCATGGAGGAAGGGTTTGAGATTGTGCTCATCAACAGCAATCCCGCCACCATCATGACCGACCCGGAAACAGCCCATCGGACCTACATCGAACCCATTACCGCCGAGGCTGTAATTAAAATCATCGAGCGGGAGCGGCCCCAGGCCATTCTGCCCACTTTGGGAGGACAGACCGGCCTCAACACGGCCGTGAAAGTGGCCGAGACAGGGATTCTTGAAAAACTGGGCGTGGAGATGCTGGGAGCCTCCTTGCCGGTGATTCAGAAGGCGGAAGACCGTGAACTGTTTCGCAACGCCATGGAAAAAATCGGTCTGAAAGTGCCTGAAAACTTTATCGCCAGGAACATGGATGAGGCCAGGCACGCGGCGGAACAGATTGGCTACCCTGTTATTATCCGTGCCAGTTTTACCCTGGGAGGCATCGGCAGCGGTGTGGCCTACAACCGGGAAGAGATGGAAGAGATCGCCAAGAGTGGTCTTGATGCCAGCATGATTTCGGAAGTGATCATGGAAAAATCACTCCTCGGCTGGAAAGAATACGAGTTGGAAGTCATGCGGGATTTCAAGGACAATGTGGTGATAATCTGCTCCATTGAAAATTTTGATCCCATGGGTGTTCACACGGGCGACAGCATCACCGTGGCGCCGGCCCAAACCCTTTCCGATCGGGAGTATCAGGTCATGCGGGATGCGTCTCTTGACATTATCCGAGAGATCGGTGTTGAAACGGGCGGCAGCAACATTCAGTTTGCCATTCATCCCGAAAACGGAGAAATGGTGGTCATCGAAATGAACCCCCGGGTGTCAAGAAGCTCGGCCCTGGCATCCAAGGCCACGGGATTTCCCATCGCCAAGATTGCTGCCAAGCTGGCCGTGGGGTATACTCTGGACGAAATCCCCAATGATATTACCCGGAAAACCTTTGCCTCCTTTGAGCCCACCATAGATTACTGCGTGGTCAAGGTGCCCCGGTGGACCTTTGAGAAATTTCCGGGTACCCGGGATTCCCTGACCACTTCCATGAAATCCGTGGGAGAAACCATGGCCATCGGCCGGACCTTCAAGGAATCCCTCCAAAAGGCGGTGCGGTCTCTGGAGATCGGGCGATTCGGCATGGGGACCGATACCCCCGATTGTACCCTTTCAAAAACAGATGTTTATGAACTGGAAAGGGGTCTCATCCGGCCCAATTCTCATCGGCTTTTTTATATCTACGAGGCCTTCAACCGGGGCATGAGCATCGAGAAAATTAATGAGCTCTCAAACATTGATCCCTGGTTCCTCTATCACATTCAACAGATCCAGGCATTTGAAAGCCGGCTGCGTCAAATGGCGCAACAGGGGGATGGGCCGGAGCATTGGGATGAGGATTTCCTGAAAAGTGTCAAGGAATACGGGTTTTCAGATGTTCAGCTGGCCGGCATTTTTGATACCACCGAGGAAATGATTCGACAAATCCGAAAATCAAAGGGCGTGGAACCGGTCTACAAACTGGTGGACACCTGCGCCGCCGAGTTTGAGGCCTATACCCCCTATTACTATTCCACCTACGAGCAGGAAAACGAAATTCGAACATCCCAAAAGAAAAAGGTGATCATCCTGGGCGGTGGGCCCAACCGCATCGGCCAGGGCATCGAGTTTGACTACTGCTGCGTCCATGCTTCCCTGGCCCTTCGGGAGATGGGCATTGAAAGCATCATGGTGAACAGCAACCCGGAAACCGTGAGCACCGATTATGATACGTCCGATCGGCTCTATTTCGAACCGCTTACCCGGGAAGACGTGCTGCACATCGTGGAGCAGGAGAAACCGGTTGGGATTGTCGTGCAGTTCGGTGGGCAGACCCCCCTGAACCTTTCCGTTCCCCTTTCGGATGCGGGTGTGAAAATTCTGGGCACCAGCCCGGACAGTATCGACCGGGCTGAGGACCGGGAGCGCTTTCAGGTGATGCTCAAAAAACTCCAGATCCTTCAGCCTGAAAACGGCATTGCCAAAACCAAACAGGAGGCCATTCATATAGCGGACCGAATCGGTTATCCCGTGGTGGTTCGGCCCTCATTTGTGCTGGGAGGGCGGGCCATGGAAATCGTTTATGACCGGAAAGATCTGGAATACTACATGGAGACCGCGGTCCAGGTGTCTCCCGGTAAACCCGTACTGGTGGACCGGTTTCTGGACGGGGCTGTTGAAATTGATGTGGACGCCATTTCCGACGGCCAAGACACCATCATCGGTGGCATTATGGAACATATCGAGGAAGCGGGTATTCACAGTGGCGACAGCGCCTGCGTGCTGCCTCCCGTTTCCCTGGAACCGGAAATTCTTGAAACCATCATGGAACACACCCGGGCGTTGGCTAAAGAGTTGTCGGTGGTGGGGCTCATGAACATCCAGTACGCGGTAAGAGATGGTATTGTTTATGTGATTGAGGTAAATCCGCGGGCCTCGCGAACCGTTCCCTTTGTGAGCAAGGCCACCGGCGTGCCACTGGCCAATATGGCCACCCGGGTGATTATGGGTGAAACCCTTGAATCACTGGGTTTGACCCGGGAAGTGGTCCCCGAATATGTATCCGTGAAAGAAGCGGTTTTTCCCTTCAGCCGGTTTCCGGGGGTGGACACTATCCTGGGGCCCGAGATGAAATCCACCGGGGAGGTGATGGGCATCGATCGTACCTTTGGGCTGGCATTCGGGAAATCCCAAGTGGCGGCCGGTCAGAAGATTCCTTTGGAAGGTACGGTCTTTATCAGCGTCAAGGATGAGGATAAAAAGAAGGTTCTTCCCGTGGCACAAGGGCTCTTCGAGCTTGGGTTCGGAATCCTGGCGACCCAGGGCACTTCCCGGTTTCTTAGGGAGAATGGTGTGATCAACGAGCCGGTCAATAAGGTTCGGGAAGGGCGCCCGCACGTGGTGGACATGATCAAAAACGGAGAGATTGATCTGGTGATCAATACCACCGGCGGCAAAAAGGCCATTGGCGAATCGTACTCCATTCGAAGGGCGTCTTTGACCCTCAATGTTCCGTACACCACCACAGTGGCCGGCGCAAAAGCGACCCTTTTAGCCATACGCTCCATGACGGAAGAGGATATGAAGGTCAGAACCATACAGGAATACCACAATGATTAATTGTGGAATGCGGAATGCGGATTGTTCTTTCCGTGGGCCTGCCATCTGTCTTGCACCTTACGTTTCCAGAACGCTTACCCTTTGAACGGTTACGAGCTATGAATGACACAGAATCCCAATCCAGACGACCCAAGGATGAGTGCGGTATTTTTGCCGTGTACGGCCATGAAGATGCCGCAAAACTCAGCTACTTCGGGCTCTATGCTTTGCAACATCGAGGGCAGGAGAGTGCGGGCATCGTTGTTTCCGATGGGAAAAAGGTGGTGGAGCACAAAGCCATGGGCCTGGTTCCTGAGATCTTTAACGAACAGATCTTAAACGGCCTCAAGGGAAATGTGGCCCTGGGGCATGTGCGCTATTCCACCACGGGATCTTCACTGCTGTGCAATGCTCAGCCTTTTCGCGTCCGCCATTCGGGCCACTCCATGTCCATCGCGCATAACGGCAACATTGTCAATGCCCACCAGATCCGTTCGGTGTTGGAGCAAAACGGGTCCATTTTTCAGACCACCATGGACAGCGAAGTGGTCTTGCATCTGATGGCGCGGCGTTTAAATATGGGTATGGAACAGGCCATGATCGAGACCATGGGCCAGCTAAAAGGGGCCTATTCGGTGGTGGTTATGACCGAGGACAGCCTCATTGCCGCCAAGGATCCCAACGGTTTTCGGCCCCTGTGCCTCGGGAAACTCAATTCCGGGTATGTTCTGGCTTCTGAAACCTGTGCCTTTGACCTGGTGGAAGCGGAATTTATCCGCTTTATTGAACCCGGCGAGATTGTGATTATCAACAAAGACGGCGTCAAGAGCATTCATTCAGGCATTCCATCCCGACGAAGCCAGTGTATTTTTGAATTGATCTATTTCGCAAGACCCGACAGCAATGTATTCGGTGAAAATGTCTATCTCTTTCGAAAACGGCAGGGAGAACTTCTGGCCAAAGAATACCCCCTGGACGTGGACTTCGTGATGCCCTTTCCCGATTCCGGAAACTACGCCGCCATCGGTTACGCCCAGGCATCGGGGATTCCCCTTGAAATGGGCATGATTCGAAACCACTACATCGGCCGAACTTTTATCCAGCCGTCCCAGAGCATGCGGGATTTCGGTGTGAAGGTGAAACTGAACCCGGTGAAGGAATTGCTTCGGGGGAAAAAGGTGCTGATCATGGAGGATTCCATTATCCGCGGCACCACGGCCAAGACCCGGGTGAAAACACTTCGCGAGATCGGCGCAAAAGAGGTCCACATGGTGGTGAGCTGCCCGCCCCATGCCTACCCCTGCCATTACGGCATTGATTTTTCCACCCGGGGTGAATTGATCGCGGCCCAGAAATCCGTGGATGAAATCCGGGATTTCGTGGGGCTTGACAGTCTGGGCTACCTATCCATCGACAACTTGAAAAAAGCCACCGCTATCCCCGATCAGGAACTCTGCTTTGCTTGTTTTAACGGCCAATACCCCGTCCCCATCGAAAAGGAAACCTCCAAGTTTTGCCTTGAGTAAACCGAAGCCTCTACACTTCCCCTCGTTCCCACGCTCCTGCGTGGGAACGAGCGTGATATTGTGCTGGTAGAAACCGTTGCGCTGTTCCAGCGGGGCGTCGGCTTTGATTCCGTTGACGTTTTCTCAATAAACCCATCCCAGGTATCCCAAACAGACAATGTTGGCAATCGCAGCTGTGAGGTAAAGGCACGCCACCACGAAAATTCTGGCCTTGTGAGATTTGAGCCAGAGGACAAATATGGTGGCCGCGTAAAAGTGGAAATAGCCGATAAAGAAAATGAGCCAGATGCCGGAAAAACTCCGGTTCCACCAGGGGTATTCCCAGACCAGCAGCCCGCCCATATTGAGGCCGCATTCAACAAATACGCAGAAAGCTGAATAGGCGATGGCCCAGAACCAGCGGTTGGGGATGCCCAGGATCCTTTCCGCCGGATCTTCGGAAAGGGTATGGTAATAGATGAGGCCCGCGATGGCGAACATGAACATGATCTCGATGTTCCACCCTACCATGGTGCGAAGCGCCGTTTCCCCGGGGGCAGTCCAGCAGGCGGACCGCTGGGTGAAATGGAGAACCCAGCCGTTCCAGGTCTCATTGACGAAATCCATTCCGAAAAGGGTCAATCCTGCATAGACGGCATCCCAATTCCCCGAGGATCGTGCTGCTTTGATCTCCCTGGCATAAATGTAAAAAACAATAGCCAGCAAAGAAATGACATACCACTTCAGCGTGGAGAGGTCTCTCAGGTTGGTGAGGGCGAGTTGGGATGCGGGTGTCATGGTTTGATCCTCTATTTCGGACGATAATAAAAAACAAAGATCCTGTCAATCGGCTGCGTTCAGCATCCGCAAGCGCTTCGGATAATTTCCGCATACACTTCACAAGAGGCGGTTAGATCTGCGATAGGGACATGGTCTTCCGGTGTGTGGGCGAAGCGTTCGTCGCCGGGTCCGAATCCGGCGCAGGGGATGCCGGCTCGCTGAATGAACGTGCCGTCCACTCCGAATTTCCATGTGGATAATTTCCCTTCATCACCCAGAACAGCCTCCCGTGCCTTTTGAATGATTTTGACGATGGGTTCGTCTTCGGAGCAATAAAGCGGCGGGAAATCTTTTACCAGCTCTACTTTTGCCTTGAAGTCCGGGTCATTTCTCCTGCGATCATCAATAAGGCCCTGGATCTCCTTTTGCACTGAATCAGCCGTTTCTTCCGGCAGATAGCGTCTATCGAGGGCTATTTCGCACCGGTCCGGTGTAATGGGGCCCAACCTTCCGGGACCGGAAACAATATCAATGACCGTAAAGGTGCAATCCCCGAGCATGGGGTGCGAAGGAAGCGTGTATTGCTTACGCATGTCCTGAATGAAATCGCACATCTTATAGACCGCATTAATGCCCCGGGAAGGGTTGCTGGCGTGTGCGGTTTGCCCTTTGACGCCCACGGTAAACTCAAGTTTTCCCCTATGACCCAGATGGGTTTGAAGACGGGTGGCTTCTCCGCTGACAGCCATTCTCCCCTTTAGGCCACCCTGTTCAAGGAGTGTCAAAATCCCTTCGCCTCTGGCCATCTCTTCCCGCACGACCGCCGTCATGATAAAGGTTTTGTTAAGCCGAACAGGGCTGTCTTTAAGGGCCTTCGCCCCATAGATCATGGAAGCCAGGGCGCCTTTCATATCACAGGCCCCCCGGCCTTCGATTACCCGGCCTTTGATCCCATATTTTGAACCATCCGCTATTTTCCCGGAATAAGGCTCGGGCATATCTCCGGGAGGGACATGGTCCATGTGGCCGTTAAAGATCAGCTCCGGCTCGGGATCATCACCATAAAGGGTGCCGGTCACATTATGGATGGGATCCATCTCAACCGTATCAAACCCGATCTCCCGCATTTTTTCAGCCACCAGGTTTGCCACCTCTTCTTCCTGCATGCTCAGACTCGGCGTTTGAATCAGCTTTTGGGTGAACGCCATGAGCCCATCTTCGTCGATTTTAACGGGGTTCTTGTTCATAGCTTCATTAGTATCCTAAATATGCCCTTTTCACGTAATCATTATCGATCAAATCCGACCCCTTTCCCTCCAGGGATACCTTGCCGTTTTCCAGAATGTAACCCCGTGAACTCATGTTCAAGGCCAGCTTTGCGTTCTGTTCAACCAGGAGGATGGTGATGCCCCGCTTTTCAAAAACCTGATGTATCACCTTGAAGATGTTATCCCGGATGACCGGGGCGATGCCCAGACTCGGTTCGTCAAGCATTAAAAGCTTGGGTGCCGCGAGCAAACCGCGGGCGATGGCCAGCATCTGTGCCTCGCCGCCGGAGAGGGTGCCGGCATTCTGTTTGCGGCGTTCCTTAAGGCGGGGGAAAAGGTCGAAGACCAGTTCCATGTCGTGAATTATGCCACTGTCGTCTTTGCGGCTAAACGACCCCATCATCAGGTTTTCGCTCACCGTGAGATCCGGGAACATGGCCCGCCCTTCCGGAACCTGGACGATTCCCAAGGCCACGATTTTGTGGGAGGGCAGGGTGTGAATGGTCTGGTCGTTCCAAAAAATACCGCCTTTTCGGGGACGAATAACGCCGGAAATGGTTTTGAGCAGGGTCGATTTTCCCGCCCCGTTGGACCCCAGCAAGGCAACCAGTTCACCATCATTCACCTGCAGGGATACATCATGGAGCGCCACGGCTTTGCCGTAAGCCACTTCCAGGTTTTCAATGCGCAGCATCGGTATCATCTCCTAAATAGGCTTCAACCACTTGTGGATCCGTATACACTTTCATGGGATCGCCTTCGGCGATTTTTTCTCCGTAGTGAAGAACAATGAGTCGGTGGGAAATATCCATAATCACTTTCATCACATGCTCTATGATGAGAATGGTGATCCCCTGTTGGTTGATCTCTTTGATGAGTTCGATCTGGTCTACCAGTTCAGCGGGATTGAGTCCGGAACTGGGTTCGTCCAGTAGAAGAAGCCTAGGGTCTGTTGCCATGGCCCGGGCAATTTCAAGACGCTTGCTTAGGGCGTATGGCAAGCTCCCCGCCTGTTCGTCTCCATATTGGCTGATGCCGACGAAGTCCAGAAGCCTGTCCGCTTCCCGGACGTCCTCTTTATTATCGATCAATGCTGAGGATTTGCTGAATATGGCCTTCCCCACGAGCTTCCATGGTCCATTCCTGCGTCGGTCCACCAGCGCGGCCAGGATGTTTTCCCGGGCCGTGAGCTGACTGAAGATGCGCACGATCTGGAATGTGCGGGCGATACCCATATTATTGGCGGTGTAGGCCTTGCATCGTGAAATGTCTTTTCCCGTAAAGAAGATCTTGCCGGAACTGGGCGGGAACGCCCCCGAGATGAGGTTGATCAGTGTTGTTTTACCGGCCCCGTTGGGGCCGATGAGCCCCATGATATTGCCCTCATTGATGCTGAAGCTCACGTCTTTCACCGCACAAAGCCCGCCAAAGTTCTTTGTCAGCTTTTCGGTGCGAAGGATTTCAGTCATGGTTTACGTTCTCCTTTCGAGACCGGGCGGCCGCCCCTTAAACGATCCATCAGCCGCCGTAGTACCCCGGCCAACCCCTCGCGCATGAACAGGATGGTTAAGATCAATATGAACCCGTAGACCACCATCCGGATATCCACCTTGATCAGCTCTTCAAGGTAGCGCAGCCATTCGGAAAAGAGCGTCAGTGCCACCGCCCCCAGGATAGGGCCGGCAATGGTCCCCAGACCCCCGATCATGGTCATGGTCAGAATATCAAAGGTGGTATGGAGCGCCATGGTTTCGGGGCTCACCAGGCGGACGAAATGGGCGAACAAGGCACCCGCGAACCCGGCGAAAAAAGCACTGACCGTGAAAACAGCCAGTTTGTAACCGGTTGTTTTGATGCCGATACTTTGGGCTCCGGGCTCGTCGTCCCGCAAGGCCTGAAGACTCACCCCGAATTGGGATTGGGTGAGCCGTCGGATGCAGAAAAAGGTGATGAGCACGGCGGCCAGAACCACATAGTAGTAGTCTTTTTCCAGGTAAAATTTCATGGACCAATCCCCCAATCTGATGGGGGTCAGGAGCGGTACGCCGCTGAGGCCCAGGGACCCCCGTGTCAGATCAACCCAGTTGACGGCTACCAGGCGTAGTATTTCGGCAAAACCGATGGTGGTAATGGCAAGATAGGGCCCTGACAGTCTCAAAGAAGGGATGCCCAGGAGAAATCCGAAAAAGGCCGCCACCAATCCTCCTGCAAAGAGCCCGAACCAGGGGGAGATGCCCAGCTTCATGGCCAGAAGCGCACTGGTGTAGGCACCGATGCCGTAGAACGCGGCATGCCCCAGATTAAGGAGCCCTGTATATCCCGCCAGCAGGTTCCAGCTCATGCAGAGAATCATAAAGATGCCTGAAATCACCACAATGTGCATGAAATAACGGTCCCTGATCACCTGGGGCAAAAAGATAAGTACGGCGAGAACGATAATTCGGCACAGCCATTTTTTGGTTTTATCGCTCATGCCGCCTCCTTATCACCGAATAGTCCGGTCGGACGGATGAGTAGCACCAGAATGATAATGGCAAAGCCTACGGCATCCTTATATTCCATGGCAATATAGTTTCCGCCCAGGGTTTCGGCCACGCCCAGAATAAAGGCGCCGAATATGGCACCCCGGATGCTGCCCATCCCTCCCAGAATGGTCACCACAAAGGCTTTCAGGGTGGGCATGGCCCCCATGAGCGGATAGACCGCAAAGAGGGTACCGTACAGGACGCCGCCGATGCCCGCCAGGGCCGTGCCAATGGCAAAGGTCAGGAGGTACACCAGATTGATATCAATCCCCATGAGTTGGGCCGCAAACCGGTTCTGGCTTGTGGCCCGAATGGCAACCCCCATTTTGCTTCTGTTGAGGAAGATTTGCAGAATGGCGATGGCTAGAATGGAAAACGCGAAGCAGAAGATCCTTAAAACGCTGGTGGAGACGGGACCCATACGGACCGTTGCGCTGCCGAAAGGGTCTGGGATCATTCGGGGGGTGGCTCCGAAGAGCAACTGGGCCAGGTTTTCCAGTAATATGAACAATCCGATGGAGACCATGATAATATCGATGTCGGTCCAGCGTGTCAGGAGCGGTCGGAAAATCAGCCGTTCCGTAACGATGCCCAAGAGGCCCACCACCGCCGCCGCCGCCAGCACCGAACCAACCCATCCCATCCAGCCCGGAAACCATGCCGTGATGAAAAGCGCCACATAGGCCCCCACCATGCAAAAATCGCCCTGGGCGAAATTGCTGATCTTCATAACCCCGAAAATCATGGTCAACCCAATGGCCACCAGACTGTAGAGGCTGCCGATAATCAGGCCGTTTAAAACTTGCTGTAAAAACAAGGATCCCATATTTCATCCATATTTTATCCGGAGGTTACAACCAGGGGTCTCAGGCATCGCGAAGCCACGGTCAAGGGAAGATGCTCCCTTAACGAAAGAGAAAACGAAGCTTCACGGGCCTGAAATCCCATGTGCCAAAGAGTTTACTGCTATTTACACTTTCTTTCCGACCAGGGCTTCGGCACCTCATATTTGGCGGCGGCACGCTCGGTAGGAAAGATAATCTGGGTGTCGGGTTTGCAGTTTTCATCCAACTGGACCTGTACCACCGAAGGGATCACCGTGTAAACCTGGCCGTCTTTTCCGAACTTGATAAGCCCTTGGGAAAGTTTCATGTCGGTTTTGGCCAGTTGGTCGCGGATTTTCAGACGATCTTTCGCCAGATCGTCAGTCGGTTTGCCGGCCTGTTTGACGGCCGCCAAAATCACATTCAGGTTGTCGTAACCCTGGCTGCTGAAGATGCCGGGACGGCTGCCCGGATATTTTTTAAGGTACGCATTCACAAAGGCTGCCGTGACCGGGTCTTTCATGGCCTTGGTGGGTTCCAGGGAAGAACCCATGGCGTATTCGCAGAGGGGACCGGTCATCTTGAAATAGGCCTGTGTGAACTGTCCGCCCACGCCGATCCACTGGGTGGCGTAGTTCAGTTCCTTCGCCTGTTTCTGTATAAGGGCCGCCTCAGTGGTAGATGCGATGTTAAAGACCACATCCGGGTTGAGATCCTTCAGTTTGCTGATGGCCGAGGTAAAATCGGTTCCGCCGATTTCGAAATACAACTTTGCCAGAACCTTTGCTCCGATCTTCTTGCATTGTTCCTCCCAGATCTTCTGTCCGTCACGGCCGTAATCGGAATTTTCCATGAAAAATGCGACGGTTTTGGGCTTTTTCACCTTTGCCAGCCAAAGATTGACGCCATTTAAGAACATAGGGCTGTTGGGACTGGTTCTAAATACAAAATTATAGCCTCGGTTCGTGATGGTGGGGCTGATGGCAATGGCCACCACAACGGGGCATTCCTCGAATTGACAGAATTCACTGGTGGCGATATTAACGCTGGAGCAGTATCCGCCGCCCACCACAAGGACATTGTCCCGGGTAACGAGTTTCTTGACTGCCGCGAGCCCTTTGTCCGGTTTGCACTCCGTATCTGCAAATGCAATTTCAACCTTCTTGCCGAAAAGTCCGCCTTTTGCGTTAATCTCATCAAGGGCGAGCATCATACCCTTTTTCATTTCGCCGGCATTAAACGCCAAAGAACCGGTGAACGGTCCCAGGATGCCGATCTTGATGGTGTCAGCCGCAAAGACGGTTCCACCGGCGCTAAACGAAATACATAAGACCAGGGCTAAAACAAACATTGTGAATCGACTCTTTTTCATGTTACTTCCTCCTGTCAAAATTATTGAATGAGACCCGCCCATTGGCGGACAATCGCCGGAGCCATACCCAAATGGTATCAAAGTCCGGTTAAAACGCAGGTAAATTTTCGTAATCAGTCAATAATATGGCACCAACGTGCCAGAAAAAGGGCATAGGACTTTGCCGTATGAATAACGCTTGCGATATCGACCCGTTCATTATCGCCATGGATGTTTTCGGCAATGGGCCCGAAGCATGTGGCCTGACCGTTTCCGAAATGTACGAATGCTCTTAAATCAGTGGTGGCGGTTGAGACGAATTCCTTGGCGGGCCGTCCGGTCAGAGACATTTGGCAGTCGCTCAGGGTCCTGAAGGCGGGCTGATTTAAATCAACCGTGTGCCCCTCGGAGCGAAAGCCGTAAAAGTACAGTTTCGGGGGATTTTTCGCCAGCCACGGGTCATTTTCGGCGGCCTCTTCGATGCATTGGGTTACCAGTTTTCGGATGCTTTCAAAGGAGACTCCCGGAAAAAAGCCGATCCGGCAGTGAAATTCCGCTTCCGCGGGCACGGTGGAAGGCCAGTCTCCGCCCTTTATAATTCCGATATTGAGGTTTACGGGATGCTCAAGACCAGCGAAGGCAGGGTGGACCGTACCATTCATCTCTTCTTCCAGACCGCGGAGGGCCATAAACAGGGGATGGCATTTCTCAATGGCATTGACACCGCTCCGGGCTTCAAGGACATGGACGGGCACGCCCGACAGCAGGACCTTGAACCAGGCCACCCCCACCTGGCTGGTGAGAATCGTCGGCCCAAAAGGCTCGGGGATGAGGACCGCTTCAGCGTCAATGCCGGCATTCCGGCATGCCAGGGCACCGTTCCCACTGCATTCCTCTTCGATGACGGCTTCAATGGTCACCGGTGCCTGGAGTCCCATTCCGGCCCTATCAATGGCATGGAGGGCATAGGTCATGGCTGCGACACCGGCCTTCATGTCCCCGGCCCCGCGGCCGTAGAGCCAACCGTCTTCTTCAAAGGGATCGAACGGGTCTCTTTTCCACCTACTGAGGGGTTCCGGGCTCACCACGTCAAGATGTCCGTTAAAGAGCGCGCTCTTTCCCCCCGCAGCATCGGCCGGTCGTGTTGCCGTCACATTGTATCGGCTTTCATAATCCCAGGGTACCGGTGCAAACCCCGGATGATCCGCCAGTTCTTGTGGTGATATCTCGACCTGAACCGGATCAAATTTCAAGCGGTCCAGTTCCTTTTCCATTGTTTTAAGCACCGGCCCCTCATTTCCAAGGGTGCTGGCACAAGCCACCATCCGGCTCGTGAAATCCAAGATCTCCGGGGCCAGGGATTCTACTACGCTTATGAGTTTCTGTTCCGATTTGTCCATGCGGTTCTCCCAATACCGAGACTTATGGAGGATAAAAGATTGCTATCTCCTTATCATTTTTAAAGGGTGGAAAGCTGATCCTCTATGATGGCAAGGCCTCGTTCCAATTGTTCATCTGTGATGACCAGCGGCATCAATGTTCGGATAACGTTCCCGTAATTACCACACGCCAGGATTATGAGGCCTTTCTTAAGGCAGCGATTCACCAGTTCCTTTGCTTCGTTAACTGCCGGTTCTTTAGTCTTGCGATTTTTTACCAATTCCATGCCGATCATGGGGCCCAGGCCACGGACATCTCCAATGATTTCGAATTCCTCTTGAAGTGCCAGAAAGCGGGTTCGGACCTTCTCTCCCAATGCCGCAGCCTTTTCGAGCAATTCGCTATTGAGCAGATCCAGCACAGCCAGGGCTGCTTTACACGCAATAGGGTTCCCCCCGAAAGTCCCGCCCAGCCCTCCGACATGGGGCATGTCCATGATCTCCGCTCTTCCTGTAATACCGGCAAGAGGGAGGCCCGCCGCGAGCGATTTGGCCGTCAGGATGATATCCGGAACAACGTCATAATGTTCCGAGGCAAAACGCTTTCCGGTTCGGCCCATGCCGGTCTGGATCTCATCCATAATAAAAATAATGCCATGTCTCTCGCAAATGGCCTTGATCTTCTGGAAATATCCGGGCGGAGGAACGACAAATCCTCCCTCCCCCTGGATTGGCTCGGCAATGACCGCTGCTACAGACTCTGCCGCCACATTGCCGATAAAAAAATCCTCTAAGTAGTCGGCACAATAGAGCTCACAGGAAGGGTATTCACGGCCAAAGGGACATCGATAACAGTAGGAGAACGGTACACGATAAACTTCGGGACAGAAAGGACCAAACCCGAACTTGTACGGTTTGACCTTGCTCGTCAGGGTCATGGTCATATAGGTGCGGCCGTGGAAGGCGTTCTCAAATGCTATGATGCCCTGGCGTTTTGTGGCGTACCGGGCAATCTTTACGGAATTTTCTACCGCCTCGGCCCCACTATTAACAAAAAAGGTCTTTTTGGCGAAGTCGCCTGGTGTAATTTCGTTTAGTTGCTTTGCCAATTCAATATATGGCTCGTACATGCTGATGTGAAAACAGGTGTGAAGATATTGGTCTGCCTGCTCCTTAATGGCAGAAACCACCTTTTCATTGCAGTGGCCGACGTTTACAACACCAATCCCTCCTCCGAAATCGATATATTCATTCCCTTCCACATCCTCGATAAGGGCGCCTTTGGCCCGCTTCACAAAGATCGGCGTGATGTTGAAAGGCCCCTGGGGAACATGTTTCGTCCTTAACGCCATCAGTTCTTTGTTGGTTTTTTGCTGCATTTCTAACCTCCTCTTCCATAACTACCCGGGGGTTCTAATTTTTTGAATTACAAATATCTGCTTGATAACCTCAGGGCATCAATTTCTCTTTCGCCCATGCCTGGGTTGCGGATTAACCCCTTTCACCCTGGTAAGTCCGGCTTCTGTAAGCTTAAAAACCGCCTCCCGCATGTCCTCATTGGATAGAAAAAACAGTATGCACGACGGGTTTCCTTTTTCGAGAACTTCATACTGAACTTGGTGGATATTCAGGTCTTCTAAGATTACCAGGGCCTTTTCCAGCGTTGATTCTTCAGGCCGTACTTCTATGAGGATCTGAGATTTGGAAGGATGAACCTCTAATGATTCTGCCAGCGCGTCAAATTGGTCGTACTCTTTTCCAGCTTGATGCCCCGGCATAATCCTGATTCTCCTGGATACGATTTTTGACAAGAGACCAAAAACTTTCATTAAAGCAACTTCTATACCAAGAAAGGGAAAAGGCCTTCATCACAACGAATTGTTTGGTATCGAACCGGAGGTGTCAATCTCTTAGAGCCCCATATGACGGGCGAGCAGGCCTTTCAGGCAGGGAAACAACGACCATGATATTTTGTCAAAAGAGAACCGTATTGGGCCAATACCATGGGAGAGGGTTGAAAGGTTTGATGCGTTTATGCATCTTGATGTATAATTGCATCATTCCCAATGCCGTACCGCTTGGCCTTCCGGGCCAAGGTAGACTGGTCAATTCCTAATGTCCGGGCCGCTTTTCTCTGTGTGCCACAGGCTCTTAGTGCCCGAATGATCATCTCTTTTTCCGTCTTCGCCACGGCACTTGAAAGGTTTGAATCGTTGTTTCCCGGCCAGACGGCTGCATTTGTATCCGGATGGCGAACATGGGAAGGGAGATCTTCCATGCGGATGTCTTGGTCATGGGTAAGCACAACAACACGTTCCACAAGGTTGGACAGCTCGCGTATGTTGCCGGAAAAAGGGTATTGGCAGAGGCAATCAATGGCCCGGGGAAGAATGGTCCTCTCTGTGGAATGTTTATGGTTGAGATCATTGAGAAAGAAGTTGATAAGCGGGGGAATGTCCTCAACCCTCTTTCTCAACGGTGGAATATGAATGGGTACGACGTTGAGCCTGAAAAAGAGGTCCTTCCGGAATTCTCCTTTTTTGACCATCTCTTCCAGATTTTGGTTGGCTGCCGCTATCACCCTGGCGTTGACCTTTCTGATGGAGGTCCCGCCTACTCGCATGATACGGTTTTCCTCCAAAAATCGAAGTAGCTTGACCTGGACGGTAAGGGGCAGGTCCCCAATTTCATCAAGGAACAGGGTGCCGCCTTCCGCCAATTCAAAAAGGCCGGGTTTCCCCCCGGTTCGAGCGCCCGTGAAAGCGCCCTTTTCATACCCGAATAGCTCTGATTCAATGAGGGTTTCTGGAATGGCGCCGCAATCCACACGGATGAAAGGACCTTCATTGCGGGGAGAGGCACGGTGAATGAGCCTGGCGAAGTATCCTTTGCCCACTCCCGTCTCCCCCTGGATTAGCACAGTGGAATCTACCTGCGCCACTTTCATTGCCCTGTTTAAGACCTTCTGCATTACTTCGCTTCTGACAATTGCATCAGAAAGGAGTGAATTTTGTTTATTCATGAGCGAAAGTTCGGAACGGTATCTGGAGGTAAGGGCTTTACTTTCCTCCAACTCGTTCCTCAATTTATTCAGATTGGTGATATCCCTTTCGTTGACGACGACGAGAGAGATCTCCCCGTAATCATCGAAAACCGGATTCCCTGTCACGAGGATCTGCTTACCGTTCTTCAGGTTTTGAATAATGGTTACGCCCGTTCGGTTTTTGAGGACCTCAATCGTTACTGAGCGATCAATTATCCCTTCACGAATAAGCGTTTTCATTCTCTTTCCGACGATCCGGTCGGCCTTTATGCCGTTAATTGTTTCAGAGGCCTTGTTGATCCGGACGACCTTGCCTTCATGGTCACATATCCAGAGCCCGTCGAAGGATGAGTTGATAATCGCGTTGAGCTGCGCGTTGAATTTTTTATAGGACTCCAGTTGGTGGGCAATGTTTTCGTATTCGGAGATATCCTGAAAAACACTTATGGCTCCGACAATCTGTTGACCTTCAAAAATGGGTGTTCTGTTGGCAACTATGGTGGAGTTGCCCAAGGTGATTTTCTTGCCTATTTGTGCTGTTCCGCTTTTCAGGACCTTTTCCAAATCCTCCCAGGCAATAGGGAAAACGTCCCCGATGAATTGCCCCAACATCTCATCCGGGTTTTTATCCAACATCATGCCCGCAGCTTTATTATAAACGATGATGGTCCCGGTTTCGTCTATTATGCTGACGCCGTTGTGTGTTGCATCAAAGATATACCCTAATTCCTTTAGATGCCGTAACGGGTTCATTTGATTCTCCAAGCTCGAAGTTATCCTTGAGCGGGAATTCCGGGGAACCACGAACGCCTTCAGTGGCCGGAAGAGATCGAATTGTTCGGTTCTTTCCTATTTTTCAAGATAAAGATTCTTCAGTCGGTTCAAAAACTCCTGATCCCTCTGCTCAATCGCTTTGTCAAGATCTTCTTCTGAAAAATCCACCGTATAATCGTAGAACCCCTTGCCGGTCTTGATGCCGTCGTTTCCTTCTGCAATCAGCTCGTCCAGTGCGGCGGGCGGTGTTGTTCCGCTTTCAATCTGGGGCAGCAGGTTGGCACAAACGCTTCGCCAGAGTTTTACGCCCGCCAGGTCAATGGTGAGCAGGGGGCCGATGCTGGCAAGGCGGAAGCCCATGCTCCCCCGAACGGCCCGATCAATATCTGCGGCACTGGCAACCCCCTTCTTATAAAGGTTCAGGACTTCGCGAACCATAGCAATCTGGATGCGATTGACAATGAAACCGGGAATTTCCCAGTTGATCATGACGGGGGATTTTTTGACTTTTTCCATGAGCGCGTAGGCGGTTTCTGCTGTTTCGTCGCTGGTGTCTTCGGTTTTCACCACCTCCACCGTGGGAACGATATGGGGGGGATTAAACCAATGGGTCACCACCAGTCTGGATTTGTTTTTGACCCTTTCCCCGATCTCTTTCAGGGTCAAAGAGGAGGTATTGCTGGCGATGATGGCATCTTCCCTGGCAAAGGATTCGATCTTTTCAAAAAGGTCCTGTTTGAGATTTATATCCTCGGGCGCCGCTTCCACGATAAAATCAGCTCCGGAAACTGCTTTTTCAAGGTCTGTGGTGGTGGTGAGCCTTTTAAGGCTCGCTTCGATATCCTTTTCTTTAATGAGGTCCGATTTAAAAAACAGTTCAAGGTTTTTTTTGACATGCGCCTTGGCGGTGACCAGAATGGGTTCCGATATATCAAAGAGCACCACCGGGTAGCTCCCCATTAAAAAACTCTGAGCAATGCCATGCCCCATAATGCCCGATCCAAGAACCGTAATATTCTTAACGTCTTCAAGTTTCATTGATTTGTCTCCTGTTTTTGCTAGGGATTAGGTTTAAGGTGTAAGGTTTCTTATAACCGAAAACCATCAAGCGTGGTTATGCTTTTTTTGCGAGAAAATCGTCGCGAATGGTCCGTTTCAGGGTTTTTCCGGCCGCATTTCGGGGAAAGTCTTCCAGAATAACGGCCTGGTGAATTCGCTGGAATTTGGCGCTGACCCGTTCGTTGGTCCATTGGACCAGGTCTTCAGCGGTTATGTTGGCCGTTTCGGCCAGGGTGACGGCCGCAACCGGGGTTTCGCCCCATTTTTCGTCCTGGATGCCGAATACCGCAGCTTCCTTGACATCCGGGTGATGAACAATAATCTCCTCGATGTCCTTGGGGTATACGTTGACGCCCCCTGTTATGATCATGTCCTTTTTGCGATCCACCAGGTAGAGAAAACCGTCTTCATCCGCATAACCCATATCCCCCGTGTAAAGCCATCCGTCAATAACGGCCTGGCGGGTCATTTCGGGGCGTTTGTAGTATTCCACCATCTGTATGGGGCCCTTCCCCACAATTTCACCCACAACCCCCGGGGGAACCTGCTGTTTATCATCATCCTCGATGCGGAGATCGAAAAAGGCGGTGGGCGCCCCTACGGAGCCGGTCTTGGTTTCATAATCGTTTCGATCCAGAATGGTCATAAACCCTTCGGTCAGTCCGTAAAGCTCATAGAGCCGGTTGGGCAGGTATTTGATCAATTCCTCCTTGTGTTCCTTGTGCAACGGCGCCCCCACGGAGCAGATCATTTCAAGGGTCGACAGGGCTTTGGCGGAGAAATTGGCGGAATGGAGCACCCCCACAACCTGGGACGGCACCATCATCACATGGGTTACCTTTTCTTTTTTGACGGTATCGATGAACGCTTCCGTATCAAATTGAGGATGAAGGATGAAGGTGCTTCCCAGGAACATGGAAGTCAGGAGGGTGATGAATGCGCCGTTAAACACCAATGCCCCTGAATGGAGCATGACGCTTTCGGGGGTCATGCGAAAGATGGAGGCAGACAGGGTGGCGTAGGCGACGCGAATTTTGTGGCTGATCACAATCCCTTTGGGGTGGCCGGTGGTGCCGCTGCTGTACATGATATTGTAAATATCGTCTTCATGGATCTCAATGCCCTGAGGGTCGGCATCACTGGCAGCAGACGTGAGCGCATGATAATCCCGGTAGCCCGGGGTATGGTTACCGTCTGTCAGCAGAAATCGATCTTCAGCAATCGCGGGCAGATCCTTCCTGATTCGGTCAAGGGTTTCCACCATGGCAGAACTGGTGACCACCATTGATGTGTCGGAATCATTCAAAAGGGATTTAAGGCCCTCGGCCAAAAGCAACATGCTGTGGGGTACGGCCACGGCCCCGATTTTGGCGGCGGCCCAGTAGACTTCAAGAATTTCCATGCAGTTGGGCAGCAGTGTGGAGATCTTGTCGCCTTTTTTTATACCCATATCCAGCAGGGCGTTTGCCAGCCGGTTGACATTCCGGTTGTATTCTTTATAGGTCAGGCGACGGTCTTCAAAAATCAGCGCAAGGTTGTCCGGCTGATATTGCGCATGACGGCTTAAAAGGTTTGCGATATCCATACAACTCCTACAAAAACAGTTTACGGTTGTCGGTTCACAGTTTACAGTTTTTCATCGACCGGTAACCGGCAACTGTAAACCGTAAACTGATGTTATCCTCCCAGGACTTTAGGCAGCCACAGGCACAGGGGTGGAAAAAGGATCAGCAGGATGACCACCAGAATCTGCAGGAACACGAAGGGGATAATCCCCTTATACATCTCCATGAGATCAAGCCCCAGATCCAGTCCCTTCAGATAAAAAATCGAATAGGCAAAGGGCGGCGTCAGAAATGAGATCTGAAGACTGGTGCAGATGACCAGACCCACCCACAGAGGTTCAAACCCGAGGGTCAGCAGCATGGGCGAGAAAATGGGGACCACGATGAGCAGAATCCCGATCCAGTCGATAAACATTCCCAAAAAGAGAATAATACACAGCATGGTCAAAAATATGCCCCAACGTCCAAACCCCAGGGACAATAGAAAATCGGTGATCACCTGTCCGCATCCCGCGCTCAGAAAAGCTCCGGTGAAAAGGTTTGCGGCCAGGGCGATGAAGATAATCATGGCGGTAATGCGAAGGGTAATGTAGCAGTTTTCCTTGAAAGCGGTCCATGTGAGTTGTTTGTAGATGAGGCTCAGGAGCGTGGCGCCAATGGAGCCCACGGCGCCCGCTTCGGTGGGCGATGCAACGCCGAAAAAGATGGAACCCAGAACCAGGGCCACCAGCAGGGATGGGGGCACAAGATATTTGACCCCCATGACAAGGGATTCTTTGGATAAAAATTTCAGCCTTTCTTCAGGGGGCAGGGCCGGACCCAATTCGGGATTTATGGCGCATCGAATGAGGATGTAAGCAATGTAGGAAATGCCCAGAAGCAACCCTGGAATGATGGCGCCGGCAAACATTTGAATAACGGATACGCCCGCCATGGGGGCATAAAGGATCAGCATGATGCTGGGGGGAATGAGAATCCCAAGGGTTCCGCCCGCGCAGATGCAGCCGCTGGCCAGGGACTGGGAGTATCGGGCTTTGAGCATGGCGGGTACGGCCAGCAGACCGATGGCGGTTTCCGACGCGCCCACCACCCCGGTGGTCGCGGCAAACAGGATGGCCAGGACAACGGTGGCTACGGAAAGCCCGCCGTTGACGCCGCTCATCCATTTGTGCAGGACCTGAAAAGCCCTTTCCGCTACGCCGGACGTCTGCATCATGGTTCCCATGAAAATAAAGAGCGGCACGGCGGCGAGGATATATTCAGACAGGGTCCCCGACATGACCCGTATGGGCATCATATATAAAAAAGCAGGGCCGGAAGTGATCAATCCGAAAACAAGACCAACGGTACCGACACCAAAGGCGATAGGGAAACCGGCCAGCAGAACGAGGAGGCTTGCGAGCATCAGAATGGTGGTCAGCTCAGGACTCATGTTTCCCTCCTTTGAAAATAAAAATAACATTCCTTAAAAAATCGACCAGACCCTGCACAAAAAACAACAGGATTCCAAAGGCAATAATGATTTTGAAAGGTCCGAGAACAGGTCTCCAGGCGCTGGCCGATGAGCATTCCCCGCTCGACAGGGACCATAAAGCATGCTCGCCGCATTTCCACAGAAGGACCGTAAAAAGTGGAAAGAACAGGAACAGGTAACAGATGGCATCCGAGATGGCTTTGCCCCTGGGCGACAGCTTGCCGTAGAACAGATCCATGCGTACATGGCCGTTGCGGGAGTGGCAATAGGCAGCCCCTAAAATAGCGTAGCTGCCGTAGAGCATGATGGTCATGTCGTATGCCCAGAAGTTGGGTATGGCAAAAAGATATCGGACCGTAATGTCATACCCGATGGCTAGCGTTAAAATGACCACGAGAAAGCTGGCCCATTTGCCCACATAGGTGCTGGTTTGATCAATAACGCGAAAAATTTTCTCCATATTGTTCTCCGAAAGTTAAAAGCGATTGCCCCGTAACGGTTTTCGGGGCAATCGCTCCGCAAACACCTGATATCAATCAGGTTGATGTCATTAGTGGGGCAGATTGTAGGTGGCGTGGTAAGGATACCACTGAGCACCGAATTTTTTCTGGGATTCCCAGACTTTTTTAAAGAAAGGATCTTTGGCAGCCAGTTCGTCCAGATACTCGTGAGCCCACTTTGTAAACGTTTTGACGGTTTCAGGGTCCATCATTACGGTGGTCACACCCTTATCCTTCAAAAATTTCACAGCCTCGATGTTTTTCTTTTCAGTCCAGAGCCAGTTCTCAAGCCTCATTTTGCCTAACGTCACGGCCAGAATCTCTTTAAGGTCATCGGGGAGCGCCGCATAGGCTTTCTTGTTCACCACGATTTCGATCTGGGAACAGGGTTGGTGTATGCCGGGAAGCATCACAAATTTGCAGATTTCCCAGATGCCTAAAGTCTTGTCAAAGGCGGGGATGCTGTATTCAGCCGCATCCAGGACGCCACGCTGCAGGTTGGGCATGATTTCTCCGCCCGGAACAAAAATGACACTCATGCCGTGTTTGGCCAGGACGTCGCCCATGAGTGGCATCATGCGCATTTTGATCCCTTTGAAGTCCTCAACGGTGCGCAGGGGTTTCTTGGACCACATGAAGTTTTCCATGGTGATGGGTTCCACGGCAAACACTTTGACATTAAACCCGTACTTGTCATACATCTCCTGGTACAGTTCTATGCCGCCGCCCTCATTGAGCCACATGGCCATATCCAGAGCATTGAAGCCGCCGGGGATGGAACAGAAAAGGGGTGCCACCGGAATCTTGCCCACCCACTGGGCCGCGTATCCGTAATTGGCCTGGTATACCCCGTCGCTGACGGCTTTGACGCCCTCAAATGGCGGAACCAGGGAACCGGCTGGATGCACATCCCAAACCAGACGGCCATTGGTGGCCTTTTTGACGGCCGCCGCTGTTCTAAGCAGGGTGTCATGGTATAACATGCCGGCCGGCACGAACCCCTGGACTTTCCATTTGATGACTTTTTCCGCTGCCATGCCCGGTGTGGCAAGAAACATCAGCGCAGCCGTAACCAACAATGCTTTAACCCAAATTTTTTTCATAAGACGAACCTCCGCAGTTAGTTGTTTGTTCGATCTGATACCCTTTCCTGAATAACCTCTAAAAAGACTCACCTCCCTTCCTTAAATAAAATATGGAACGATTCTCCCTGCTTCAGAAAAATGCTTCCATATTTTGAAATAGCGCAATATATGCATTTTGTGCCGACGGGTCTATGGAATACTAATTCTGAGCCCTTTTGTCAAATAACGATGTTATAAATTTGCCATTAACCGCCGTTCAGGTTCCGGATGGGGGAAGCCTTATTATTTGGGGGGATTTTTGACGATGGCATAGCCTTCATTTTCAAGACTCCTTGCCAATGCCTGGACCAGCAGGGGTTCCAGGAAATTGATCCATTCCTCGGCCACCACCATGCTCTCCTGTGCAATTTGAGGCCTGAGGGCAGTTACCTTTTTCCCCAGGGGAGTCTCATAAAATTGGATCAGGGACCGGATTTCATCGTGGGAATAGTGCTTGTCATAAAGTGGGACGACCCTGTCCATAAGACCTCCTTTTGCCGAGATCTGTCGTTTTACCAGGGACAGGGTACTCCCTTTCAGGATGGCAAAGACCGTTTCCGAAACAGCCTGGTTGTTCTGGGCTGTCGCCTTTTTGAGTATTGGGAAAAAGCGTTCAAGCGTGTTTTCAGCCGCCAGCATGACCACTTCTTCCAACCTGATCAAGACGAGCAACTTTTTGATATCCTGGATTTTTGATGGATCGATGGGCTTGACTTCCGCTTTTGCAGGGCCGGCAGCGAAAAGGAGACAGATCATGATGCAGCAGGTGGTCCATAACGTGGTTTGATTTCTCTTCATGTTAATATACCCCTCATAATGGATATGTTATGGCGCTTCGATAAAGGGTCTTGGTTGCTTACCTGAACTTCATTGGGTTTGGCTGGTTTGTGGCATCGAAACACATATTGAAGATCAGAATATGGTTGTATCGAAGAGAATAGTCAAGGATATTTACCGCATTTGAAGCAACTGGATTTGGTTTTATGAAGAGAACTGAAGAGGACCCTGCTAAAACGATTCAACAGTATGCAGGGGCGGAATATAAAGTGAAATAAAAAAACCGGAGTGGCTCTTTATCGGGCTAAACCGCTCCGGTTTAAAATTGTAATCCTCGAAATACTTCCATGTATTCCTGCCGTTACAATTTTCGCCTTCTTTGAACTCGAACAAATTTTCTCATTCGTGGACGGGCACTAGCTCAAGAATATGATTTTCCAAAGACTTAATTGGCTAACTTAACCCTTGCCAGAGTGGGGTTCTTCATTGATTTCAACTCTTTTTTGAGTTCAGCCATTTCTTTTGAAAGTTCAGCTATGGTGTTCTGTTGTTCTTGAACCACCTTAGTCAAAACTGCAACCACGTCCATTGAACTTATCCCTTTCTTATCTTTTGAGGCTACAAGTTCAGGAGCGTCCTCCGCGATAAATCCCACATGCTTTTCTTGTGAGTCAGTTTTATAGGCGAATTCAACCGGATCGAGTTGTTTCATGGTATCAATAGCCTTCTGTGCGGAAAGTCTTTTTATGTCCTTCTTGTATTCACGGCTGGAGGCGTTTGTCCACACACCTCCTGTTGTAACATAGGCGCCGCTTGCCATCTGTAATGGGTGCGAAGGGGTCGTGGTTCCTACGCCAAGATAACCACTGGAGTTAAACACCAGGCGATTTGAACCAAGACCATAGACTGACATATAATAATAGGCGCCGGCCTGATTAAACCCGATTACAGCGGCTTCGTTGACAGCAGTGCTCTGGCCGATCTGAATTTCAGCGTCTCCGTCGCTTGTTCTAAAAAAAGTCGCAAGGGGACCGGTTAGTGAAGTTTGGACCAGCAATTGACCGTTAATTCGCATATACCTGGCTGCAAAGTCGCCATATATGAGGGGACTGGTTGTGCTGGTATTGTCAATGTAGAGCTTTTCGGAACCGGTCTCCTGACTTCCTGCCTCCGCACCTATGAAGATGTTCCCGGAGCCAGAGATGTTTTCTGTCCCGGCACCGTATCCAACAAAGGTGTTGTCGGTTCCGGTGGAGTTCCAATACCCGGCCAGGGCACCAAAAAAAGAGCAAGCGGTTCCGGTGGTAATATTAGTACCGGCACCGTTGCCATAAAAAGTGTTTGTCAAACCTTCGGTTCCCAGCAAGTCGATTATGTCTTCCTGAAAAGGTTCCCCCGCATCCTCCGCGGCGGAGGAAGTGCCCCCCGCCAATACAAAAATCGCCACCAACACCAGGTAGAACATGATTCTCATTTTCATCTTTGTCACCTCCCGTTTGAAGTGTATAAAAGAAGTAACCATCTCTCCAATAAGGCAGCAACACCGCTGCCACAAAACACAAATGAACTGAAAAGCCCATACTTCGGATTTTGATATCGAGGATATGGTATTTAAGGTTTTATGGCTGTCCCGTAACTCCCCAACCCGCAAGGTAGCCGTCAATAATCCTTTGATAGCTGCCGTCCTCTTTCATTTCTTTTAAAACGATGTCGGCCTTGTCTCTTAAACCACTGAGGTTATTGGCCTTTGAAAAACCCATATAGGCTGGAAAGGATTGGATGGGAGGTTTCAGTTCTTTTAGCTTAATCGGTTTGTCTTCTTCAAGATTGGATTTAGAGTAATAATAATAGGCAACCCAGCGGTCACTGGGGAGCATATCAAACCGGCGCCTGAGAAATTTTTTCATATTCAAATCCATTTTGGAGACATATTCGACATGCGTAATCAGCTTTTTATCCACGGCCGCATCGAAAATACTTCCATAGCTGAATTTGACCAATCCGAATTTGTACTGATTCAGCTTGGACAGGTCGCCATCAAAAACGATGGGAGAATCCTCATGCACAAAAAGGGAAATAGTTTGATTCACTAAAGGCTCTTTGGTGTAATCGGCGAAAGATTCACGCCCCTTTTTATGATAAAAGGTAAAAATTACATCCGATTCTCCGGCTTTAAGATTCTTTACAGCACGTGGAAAAGGATAAAAATCAATCTTTATGGGTTGGTTTAAACGCTTAAACAGTTCTTTGACAATATCAACGGCAATCCCCTTCACTTTACCCTGATCTTCATACTGAAAGGGTGGATAATTAAACGTCGCCACTCTGAGTTCATCGGCGAAGCTTTCACCGGCGCCAATACACATCGCGATGACAATCGACAGGGTGAAAAGAATTTTATTCATCTCAGGCCTCTGCAATGCTCCCGTTTAAGCGCGCAAAAAAATTTCTTCAGCCATTTTTTCATCGGTTAGAAAATCTTCAAATGAAGATGGAATAAAGTGGACATGCTTGGAAAGCCCTTTGAAGCGGAATCTAAAGTTATCGGATTTGTCCACATTGATGACGTAAATGTTTGTTTCTGGTCTTAAACTCTTCTTTAAGATAGCTTTCATATGGATATCGGCTTCTGGCAGAGAATAACCGATAAACACCACCTTTTTCGCCCTTCTAATCTCTTCTGCGGATTCAATGAACAGGCGCGAATTGATGGGGTGAGACAAATCCTTCAAATGGGAAGGAGGAACCAGCATGGTTTGAAATTCGTTCCCATCACGTGAGCATCGTGCGTTGGATAAGCTTACACAGATATCGTCGGAATCATCCGTAAAACGGCCTTGCCAATCTGCTTTGCTAATCCCCAAATCGATGCCCTTATCCAATGGTGTCAATAAAACCTGATTGCAGCAATTGCAATACTTCCAATTCAAACTGCCATGAATTTTGATCAATTTTATGGATATGGGTTCCAGATTATCTAGTGAAAGAATGGGTTCACGAGGATTGACCCACCAATTTTTATCGTCAATATCGTCACTGTGGTCATAATTTGAGAGGTTGATACAATAGTCCAGATCAGTAATTTCCGGTTAGGTTTTTGCATGCGAAGCATCAAAAAAAATTGTAAAATCAGCTATTTAAGTTCATTTTTTACTTGACATCCCAATTAGGGCGTGCAGCGAAATTTTGTAATCTTTAATGAT
>Ga0207996_1000100_pt1 | contig 74455 bp, 81 predicted proteins | sample AntAceMetag02UKG_FD_184773 | JGI IMG/M metagenome (GOLD analysis project Ga0207996, IMG submission 184773) | Saline lake microbial communities from Ace Lake, Antarctica - Antarctic Ace Lake Metagenome 02UKG (SPAdes) (version 2) | ecosystem: Environmental > Aquatic > Non-marine Saline and...
CTGATGGCGCACTCGTACTAAGTGGGAACATGTTCGGAGAATACAAATTATGGGATATCGCAACCGGAGCATTGATCAGGCAATTAAAGCGACCCGACGAGAAAATCATCATGGGAATGAGTCCCGCCCACGCGGCTTTTTCCCCAAACGGAAAACTCGTAGCAATTGCATCCGCCGCTTCCTTGCGACTGTTCAACGTTGCAAGCGGTGACGAAGTTGCCGCAATGATCGCTTTTGATGATGGTGAATGGCTCGTAACCACACCGAGCGGTTACTACAACTCTTCCGAAAAAGGCGATGAGTATCTGAGTGTCAGTGTTAATGGGCAGCCCTTCAGCATTTCGCAACTCCGGGAATCATTTTTCCGTCCAGACCTCGTAAAGGTTTCGCTTGCCGGCGGGTCTTTAAAGAAACTCAAAAAAGTAGCGGATGTAAAACCGCCTCCCGTTGTTGCAATAGTTGATACACCCAAAAGCATTGACAAGAATGAAACCCCCGTAACTTTAAAAATTACTGATGCCGGAGGAGGGGTTGGCGATATCAGGCTTTATCTCAACGGTTCCGCCGTTATGCTTGACAGTGCAAGAAGCGTAAACGTTGTCGCATCTAATCAGAATGAAATCTATAAAACATATACCCTGAAACTTTCCAATGGCGTGAACACAATAAGAGCCATTGCCTTTAATGCCGACAATACCATGCAGAGCACAGACGCTATTCAGGAAATAGCAGCGTCCTATCAGTCCGTTGGCAGGCCTTCACTTTACGCTCTTGTCATTGGCATCAACGAGTATAAGAATCCCAAGCTCCAGCTTAATTATGCCGTAGCAGATGCAACACTCTTTGCCGACACACTTAAAAAGGGTGCGTTGTCTCTTTTTGACAAGGTCGAAGTAAAAACACTTTCATCCAAAGAAGATACGACAAGAGAAAACATATTAAAAGAACTTAAGGCCATGCAGTCTTTAAATCCTGATGACCTGTTTGTCTTATATGTGGCGAGCCACGGCACCGTTGACGATGGAGAATATTTTCTCATCACCTCGAATGTAGGATCAACGCGGACAAAGAGACTCAAGACCGACGCTATTGGTCAGTCGGTAATCAAGGAACTTATCGGTAATATCCATGCCACAAAAAAGCTGATCATCATCGACACATGCAATGCGGGGGCTTTGGGTGATGCAATCCAGGTGGCACTCCTGACGAGAGGCATGAGCGAGGACACGGCGATGAAGATCCTGAGCCGGGCGGTGGGCTCGACCATTCTTTCGGCATCTACTTCTTTACAGGAAGCGCTGGAGGGCTATCAGGGTCATGGATTGTTTACTTACGTGCTGGCAGAAGGATTGAAAGGAAAAGCCGACAAGGGAAATACAGGGTATGTTAAGACGACAGAACTTGCAGATTATGTGGACAATGAAGTTCCTGCCTTGGCGGAGAAAATATACAAGAAAGCCCAGTATCCCACGATATCAATAAGCGGGCAGGCCTTCCCGATAGGAAAAGTGAGGTAAAATTATTATTAGCGATTAATTGCTCCACGGAAAAATGTTGATCAAACTCACTGCGCGGACAACAGGATTTCATTTCGTAATTATCAACATCTGGGCTTTTCAAAGTTATTTAGTAGTAGGTGACACCAATAACCGGCACATTCCTTTTTCCCCTCGATCACTCCTGAACAGTACGGATTGAAATCTGCTGCACAAACTTTTTCATTCAAAATCTCGACTAGCAATAAATAATAGGTAAACTTACGGTACGGGCAAGGACGTTGATAACTTGGTCGCAAGCAATGAGCCAGCTTCGAAGGGGATAAGCTTTTGGCACGACCTTTATGGATAAATACCCTGTTTGAGTTTATCATTCGATGACCGACGGACTCTTACCTTTTACAAATAAAGCAAAAGGCCGGGTTCGAAAAACCGGCTCTTGGACAGCTGATTTTTAATATCAGGATGAATCTTGACTTTATGTAACCATTATAATAGGAAAGGCAGCGGTCATCGCTGTCATGAATTTCATATCCTCTGATCCAGCATGTCCATGAAGACGAGGACGTCTTGGAAAGGGAAGGAATATGTTGTCATCTGTAAAAGAAAACCCGCTTTACGAAATAGTTAATCCTGAAAGTATCGCTTTTTTCGGAGCTTCGAATAACGTTTCCGCCATGGGTACCACTCAGCTCAATTCACTCAGAGCGCTTGGTTTTGAGGGGTCCGTCTATCCGGTACATCCCCGTGAGACGGAGGTTCAGGGGATGAAAGCATATAAGAGTGTCGAGGAGTTACCCGAGATTCCGGATCTTGCCGTACTGGTATTACCAACGAAGATTGTATGCGAGACAATGGAGGCGTGTGGAAAGAAGGGGATCAAACATGCCATAGTAGTCTCTGGAGGATTCAAAGAGTCGAGTGAAGATGGCGTTAATCTGGAAAAAAGACTCATCGAAATAGCGAACAGATACGGTATGATTTTTATAGGTCCAAACTGTCTCGGCGTAGCAAACCCCCATCATAAACTGAATACAACATTCCTCCGGTATGAGGGCAAACCCGGTTTTATCGGCATGGCTTCTCAGAGCGGCAGTTTTGTTACCCAGGTTTTCCAGTATCTCTCACAGTATGGTCTCGGATTCAGTACGGCTTTTAGCGTGGGAAACGAGGCAACTGTGGATATTGTTGATTGCATGAGATATCTCGGTTCGTGTCCCAATACACGGGTGATCGCACTCTACGTAGAGGGGATACGGAGGGGCGGAGAATTTATTGAGACTGCCCGGGCAATTATCCCGGAAAAACCAATTGTCGCCTACTATGTGGGTGGTTCGGAAACAGGTAGAAAAGCGGGGTTTTCGCATACCGGGGCAATGGCCGGGCCGGATCGTCTGTATGATGGGGTTTTCAGGCAAAGCGGGGTTATACGGGCCGATTCCGTAACGGAAATGTTCGATTATTGCTGGGTCCTTGGAAATCTGCCCAAACCGGGAGGACGTAGGGTGGTGATACAGACCCATTCCGGCGGACCGGGTGCGGAGGCAGCGGATATTTGCGGAAGGATAGGGCTTGAATTGCCGGGTTTTTCAGATGAAACTACTTCAAAACTGTCCGCCTTCATACCTCATACGGGAAGCATTCAAAATCCGGTGGATATCACTTTCAGCAAGAACTGGATGGACTTTTTTTCGGGCATCCCTAAAGCACTTCTTGAAGAAGAAAACATGGACATTCTTCTGATGTATTTTCTTCTGCCTTCGGAAATGGTGGAGCAGTCGATGGCCCTGATGGGTATGTCCAAGGAGAAGGTCGAGATTGAAAGTAAAAAATTCATTAAAATGTGTTGCGATGCCATTTCCGGAATCTTGAAAGAGCATAACAAACCGCTCGTTGGCTTTACGTACCGCAGTTTCAGGGATCATTTCATACAGGAGCTTCTCAGTCGTGGAGTTCCCATCTTCCCCGGCCCCGAACGCGCCGCCAGGGCGATAAAAGCCCTTGTCCGTTACTATGAATTACGCGAAGAAATAGTGAAAGCGGGTGGACAGGGGATTAAGGGCTGAAGAATGAATGGGAAGTTCTGTTAGGGTGACGAGAAAGATATCGGTTTTTTTCCCGAATTACGATATTCGATTTACTGGTTTGTCACTATCCAGTATTATATAAAATTATGAAAAATCGTTTGGCAAAAGATAAGTTCATCTATTTTGACAATCCGGCAACGTCCTTTCCAAAACCCACCGAAGTGATCAATGAGATGGTTAACTATATGACCCGAATCGGAGGGAATCCGGGCAGGTCGGGACATCCGCTTTCAGTAGAGGCGGAGGAAATTATCCATTCCACGCGAGTGAAGGTGTCGGAACTCTTCGGTATTTCGAATCCCGCGCATGTCATTTTTTGCGCAAACGCCACTGATGCCCTGAATCTGGCAATTCAGGGAGTTGCAGGGGAGGGATATCATGCAATCACATCCTCCATGGAGCATAATAGCGTGATGCGGCCGCTTACAGAACTGGAGCGGCAAGGAAGGATTACTCTTTCCACGGTACCCTGTTCCCGTGAAGGTATTATTGACCTGACGATTCTTCAAAAGACCATCAATCCTGAAACGCGCGTCGTAGTAATCAACCATGCCTCCAACGTGAATGGGTGCATTCAGCCCATCAGGGAGATCGGGAAACTTTGCAGGGCAAAAGGAATTATTCTTATTGCTGATTGCGCACAATCCGCCGGTGTCGCAGATATCAACATGAAGGATGATTGTATTGATCTCCTTGCATTCTCCGGACACAAAGGACTCTATGGACCAACAGGTACGGGGGGGCTTGTTATTGCCCCTAATTTTGATATCTCGCTGTTGAAGCCCCTGAAATTCGGTGGCACTGGAAGTTATTCCGATAGATTGCTGCAACCACCTTTTCTGCCTGACCGTTTTGAGAGCGGTACACTTAATGTTGCCGGAATAAGTGGGCTGCGTGCGGGAATTTCCTATATTATGGAAAGTTTTCCAGGTGGAATCGAAGGTATCAGAGAGCATAAAAAGAGACTCGTCCATTATTTTTTCGAACAGGCCGCGAAGAATGTGAAGGGCCTTATTTCTTATGCCCCTTATGAATTGATCGAAACAGGTGTCGTATCATTCAATGTCAGAAACATGCTACCCTCCGTGGTGGCAAGGGCGCTTGCAGACGAGTATGGGGTCATGAGCAGGGCGGGATTGCACTGCGCGCCGCTCGCCCATCAGACCCTGGGAACATATCCGCATGGGACTGTCCGATTTGGGTTCGGAATTTTCAATACTGAAAAAGAGGTCAAAAGAGGAGTTGAAGCGCTTGGCAGGATTGCTGACCGTGGAATAGAGGAAAGAGAAAATTAACCAGGTTTTTATCTTTGTGCTATGTTTGATGTTGACTATAAAATTCATTAGTAATAGATGGGCGCCTGCAATTGAGAATGGAGAAATCAATGAGTTTTGACAGTTTGTTTTACCCGAAAAGCGTAGCGGTAATCGGAGCCTCAGCAAAGTTTGGTGGGGGGAAGATTCCTTATTACCATATATTGAAACTAAGAGGATATAAAGGTGATCTTTATCCAGTAAATCCGAAGTATGATGAAATTGACGGTGTGAAATTTTACCAATCAATAAACGACCTTCCGGAAGGTATCGATCTGGCAATTGTTACTGCGCCGTTCAAGGAATCTCTGGAAATAATGAAGTCGGCGGCGCGGAAAAAGATAAAGTTCATACATTTCTTTACAGCCGGGTTCAGCGAGACTGGCAACAAGGATCTCGAAGAAGAGCTTCTGAATGTTGCAAAAAAGAACGGGACAAGGATCGTCGGCCCGAACTGCATCGGAATATACTGCTCCGAGTCGAGGGTAAGTTTCGGTTTCACCGTTCAGGAAAACTCATCAATGAACACAGGCTTCTTTGGCCAGTCCGGAGGGGTAACGAGCAACTTCGTTAGGGCTGCAATATCAATCCGCCTGGGCCTGAATAAGGTTGTGTCTTACGGAAACCAGATAGACATAGGGGCGGAAGACTATCTTGAGTACTTTGCAAAAGATGAAAAAATCAAGATTATTGCGGGGTATGTCGAAGACCTCAAGGACCCGCGAGCCTTCTTGAATGCCCTGGGACGCGCGACAAAAGTCAAGCCGGTTATCCTTCTCAAGGGCGGGATGACGGAAGTGGGTGCAAAGGCAGCGGCAAGTCATACCGGGGCCATGGCCAGTAATTTTCTAATCTGGTCATCGGCTATGCGCCAGCATGGAGCGATTCTCGTAGAAAATTTTGAGCAAATGATGAATATTGCCATGCTGGGAACATGCAAAAACCCGCCTCGGGGTCCACGGGTCGGCTTTATGGTAGCAGGAGGTGGAGAGGCCGTCACATTTACAGACCTGGCAGCTCTCGGGGGATTAACTCTTCCTGAACTACAGAAAGACACGCAGGAATTGATCAGTCAGAAAATAAGTGCTGTCAACACTTCTACCCCAAACCCGGTGGACCTCGGGATGTTCGGCTTCGATTTTAACGTAATGTCCCACACGATAATGGCAATGGCTCAGGACGACTGTATAGATGTTATTATTCCATTCCTTTCGGTGGACTTCATCAGCACGTTTCAGAGAGACCAGACAGATGATGGGCCGGGAATTATAATAGAAGCGGCAAAGAAAGCCGGGAAACCGGTTATTCCTATATTGTCAAAATGCACGCAGGACGATATTGACATGGAAAAGACCCGGATATCCATGTTCTCTACCTTCAGGGAAGCAGGACTTCCCGTGTTTGCGACCACACAGGACTGTATCTGCTCGATCTCAAAGTATCTTGAATGGGTCAATAAGCATTGATAGAAACCGGGCGGGGACCCTGCCAGATGCTGAAAAGGGGCAGAGTCCTGCTCAGTTTAAAGTAAGCTCGTTCTTTCTGAAAAGAAAGCCCGACAGCTTTTACCTGAAAAGTTCTCTCGCTATGATCATCCGGCGTATCTCGGAAGTCCCTGCGCCGATTTCGTACAGTTTTGCATCCCGCCACAGCTTTTGAATCGGATATTCAAGGCAATAACCGTATCCGCCATGGATCTGAACGCCATCGCAGGCTACCTTTGTGGAAGCCTCGGCGGCAAAGAGAATGGCGGCGGCGGCAAGCTTGTCCAGTTCAGTTCCCTTTCCGCCCCTCTTTCCTTCCGGTCCGTCGGCGAAACGTGCTGCCCTGTAAACCAGCCCTCTCGATGCCTCCACAAGGCAGTACATGTCTGCAACCTTCTGCTGGATCATCTGAAAGTCTTTAATCGGTCTTCCGAACTGTTCCCGTTCCTTCGCATATTGAATCGAATATTCGAGGGACTGTTCCGCAATTCCGAGAGAACCTCCGGCCAGCACTATCCTTTCATACGCAAGACCGGACGTTATAACGGCAACACCGCTGTTTTCCGCGTAAAGCAGGTTTTGAGCTGGCACTTCCACATCTTCAAAGCTGAGCTCACAGGTCGGTGAACCCCTCATGCCGCATTTCTTCAACTTTTTTGATACCGTTACACCGGGTGAATCGGCCTCGATAATAAACGCGCTTATCCCGTGCGGTCCTAATTCAGGCGCCGTTTTTGCGTAGACAAGCAGAGTGTTTGCAATGCTTCCGTTTGTAATAAACATCTTTGTGCCGTTGATAATATACTTGTCACCACTTTTTTTAGCCAAAGTTCTCATTCCACCCAGGGCATCGGAACCGGCATTCGGTTCGGTAAGACATAATGCGCCGATGTGCTCACCCGTGCACATGGGCGGGAGGTATTTGTTTTTTTGCGCTTCAGTGCCGTTCTTGTGAATATTATTTGCACACAGATTCGAATGGGCGCCGTATGTCATGCCCAGGGCTGGCGATATCCTGCTCAGCTGTTCAACGGCAAGTACCTGCATCATAACGCCCTGTCCTGCTCCTCCGTATTCTTCATCAATAGTAATTCCCAGCATACCCAGTTCCCCGAGTTTCTTGAAGAAATCCTCAGGAAGCCAGTCCTCGTCGTCGATCTTCTCCTGCAGGGGGGCAATTTCCTTAACAGTCCATTTATACATGGTTTCCGCCAGCATTCGTTCCTCATTTGTTAATTCCATCATGTCCGTCTCCTTTTGTTATCTCTGATATGCTCAGGCCTTAATAGGGCAGTACATGTTGTCCCTCCGCCATTTGTTTCATCGGGAGGGTGTTCAGGATGGAGAGTAACTGCGATCCGGCCTGTCACGTTCAAAAACCAGATTATCCCATATCAACAGAACTTGACACGGATGTCAATAATTAATTGACATCAAATATTAAGTAGTGATATATTTTTACCATTACGTAATATTAATAAGGATAAGGGTGTGCCATAACCATGAATATGGGTTCGATATTAAGAGACAAAAGAAAGAATAAAAAACTTACGCTGAAGGTTGTGGCTGAAAAGGCCGGTATTTCGGAGGGCTTTCTGTCTCAGGTCGAAAATGATGTTAATTCACCTTCGGTAGATACGCTGGTAAACATATGCAGCGCCATAGGCATCCATGCGGGCGATGTCCTTAAGCTTGCTGAAAAGCAGGAAAGATCTGTAGTAATAAAAAAAGCCGACTGGGGGGATGTTGAACTTCCGGCATCAGGTTTTGTGACAAGGCGTTTCTTGTCGCCGGAGAACAGAAGAATAATCGACAGTGCGGTAATTGCCATTGAATCGGGAGCAAGCATCCCCGCGAGGAAAAATTTGAAAAATACACAGGAGGTGCTCTGTGTTCTGAAAGGGTCGGTGGAGCTCTTCCATGGAGGAAAGATAATAAAACTCGACGAGGGCGATTCCGTCCATTACTGCTCTATCCAGCAGAGAGAAACAATCTCGAACAGGTCAAATGGGTTAGTCGTGGTTCTGTGGGTAGGCACCCTGTAAAAATCATGGCATATACCACCGGATGCCCAACCGTATTGAGGCCCGTGTGAAACTATGCGCTTTTCCCCTCCTGATAGAACGTATTGCAGAGATCGAATGTAATGATGTATGAAACAGGATTCAGCACATGGTATAATATCTGAGAATAAAAACCCAAAGCATTCACTGTCCGGTTTTCTCGTATTCCTCTTTTAGTGTCAGTTTCATAATTTTACCCACGGGTGTCAGGGGGAGCGATTCTCTGAAAACAATCTGTTTTGGGATCTTGTAATCAGCAAGATGCTCCCTGCAATGGGCCTTGAGCTCGTCTTCCGTGGTGTCCGATCCCGGCTGTGAAATGATATAGTAACGCCCGACCTCACCCAGAACCGGGTCGGGAATCCCGATCCCGGCAGCCATAAGAACTTTAGGGTGTTTGGTGAGGAGGTTTTCCACTTCCGCGGGGTAGACATTGAAGCCACCCTGCAGGTACATCTCTTTTTTTCGCCCCTTCAGGGTGATATATCCTTCTCCGTCGACATATCCCATATCGCCGGTGTGAAGCCATCCTCCGCTGTCGAAGGCCTCGGTTGTTTCTTCGGGCATTCGGAAGTACCCCCTGCACACGGCGTCACCTCTGAAACAGAGTTCTCCCGTTTCTCCGGAAGGCACCTCATTTCCTTCTGCATCCACGACCATAACTTCGAAATCTCCGATAGGCTTTCCGATGGAGCGCACCGTTGTTTCAAAATCGCTCTCCCATGGGCTCAGGACCACGGCGCCGGAGGTTTCACTCAGGCCGTAAAGATTCAAGACCATCGCGTTGGGAAAGACTTCATTTATCTGTGCAAGAAGGGCCGGCTCCGCGTTAGAACCACCGGATATTGCGACACGCACGTTACTCAAATCAAGTGATAAAAAGTCTTGATACATAAAGAGAAGAGTGTAGAGCGTGGGGACCCCTCCGAAGATATTAGGTTTATAGGCAGCAGTCTGTTTTATTATATCATTCATATCGGGTTGGGGAATGAGGATGCCCGTTGCTCTTCCGATCAGACTCGAAAGTACGGCACAGGTAATTCCGCCCACATGATTGAGAGGAACAACTATGAGCATGCTGTCTTTGCTAGTCACTTTCGCGTGTTCCGCCTGGGCTATGGCCGAAGCCAGCTGGCTTTTATGCGATATGGCAGCGCCCTTGGGCTTTCCCGTCGTTCCCGAGGTATAGATGATAATTAGCAGATCATCGGGTTCGACTTTCGCTTTGGCCTCGTCCAGCAATTCACGATCAACAAGTGTCTTTAAAAGAGAACCAAAACTGATGCTTCCGGGAAAACCTCCGTCTCCGATGAAAATGAAATCAGTAACAGTAGGTATTTCAGGTCGAAAGGATTCAAAAAACTTTCCATAATCAAAATCCGTCAGGTTAGCAAGGCTGATCACCGTCCGAGCCTCGCTCTGATTTAGCATGTAATCCAGTTCCGTGTCCCGATAACGAACATTGAGCGCAACGATAATCGCACCAATTTTGGCCGCGGCAAAGTACGTGTATATCCACTCAGGCTGATTATGGGCAATGACACCGATTCGATCCCCCTTTTTGAATCCCAGATTCAAAAGACCTGATGCAACGTGGTCTGATGCGTCATCAACCTGCCTGAAGCTGATTTTCTCGCCCTTGTAGATGTACATGACTTCATCGGGCATACCCTTGCCGGCCTCGTCCAGAGCTTTCCATACCACTTGCGGATTCGCAAATTTACCCATTATCTGTTCCCCTCCTTTTTATTTAAGATACCCCGAATTGCAGGCGGGGTAATTCAATATTGCACAAGGCACTTCTTGTTACCACAAATAAACCCTCAAGATTTTCCACGGCAACGCACATCAGGGTCGCAGAGTTTGTTGTTTCCATACGATAAACCATAGATCTTAACCCAGTATTCCCCTGCCTTTAGTGCGTTATAACGTTCCTGAGCGATGATCTTTTCGGCCCACCGCTTATTTTCCTGGAAATAATCGATTATGTCGTATATCCGGTCATCTACCAGCTTTTTAAAGATGATCTTCTGGATGGAGTGGTGGTCAAATTCCAGGACATAAAAGAAACCACCCTCCGAGACCCCGCCGGTCAGTAGTGTAACCTCGCCAAAGTTGGATGGATTCAGATAGATGGTCTTTTCGCTAATCTGGAAACCCCAGTCTGCATGAATATGACCGGTCAGACAAGCCAGGACAGGGTTGTTATCGCAGAAACTGCGAAGGGCCGTGGGCCCCGGATGTTCCGAACTGCAGCACCCGGTCGTGGATGCCGTGGGCGGGCTGATGGGTTACGATCACATCGGGATTAACTGCCTTGAAGAAAGTAATCATCTCATTTCGTTTACCCCCGGCGCCGCTGTTGTCCTGATAATCCACCACATACCGTTCCGGAATGCCGGGTGTCCAGATGTTCGCCCCTCCATACCCGGCAATTTTCAACCCCTGGACATTGTGCCAGTGGAGGTGCAAGTCCCTTTCGTGCAGAGAAGTGTATTTCAGGTTCATGTCGTAGTTTCCCGGTAGTGAAAAGACGGGGGTTGTCTGCGTTATGGCCATTATATTTTCCAGCACCTTATATTTCTGCTGAAGAACGCGCCGGGCACGGATGGTGTATTGCTGATACTTTGAGCCCTTCTCTTCAATCTCTTTAGAAGTATCGGGCATGTCGACAAGTTCATCCACAAAATCATCTATCTTCATTTCCTCTTTCTTCATCCGAAAACGCAGACCGTGAAAAAAGGATTGCAGTTCGTGATAGTTGATTGCGGTATTCATGGTGTAAAAGGGGATATCTATGAGATCTCCGGCGATGATGTACAGATCGGCCACGGTTTCGGAAAGAAGAGTCTTGACTCTTTCAAAGGCTCCATGAATATCGGTGGCATAGGTCAGTCTCATATTATTTTTTTACAACTGAAACAAGTGGTTACGAAGGTCCCTGGTCCAATCTGTTAAGCATGGTGTATTTCGGTTCTTAGTTGCTCTCGCTGGCAGGCTATTTAAATAACGCTAATAACCGGGCACCGATTCTCAGATGCTTCGAGAACACACGCCCCATATAGTCCCATACACCCATATAAAAGGATGAGACCACGCTTCGAAGGTAGCTTTTTACGTCAGGATAGTCAAAGTAAAATAGCAGAGATGTCAAAAGCATGCAATCTGTCCAATATAAATTTCAAAAAAACCCTGTCAAATGACAACTGTAAAAAAACTGTTAAAAAACTGTTAAAAAGCTCTTGACAAATGCATCTTTTAGATTTAGTCTCCCACTCTTGCATTCAAGGAGGCAGGGCAGTGCTGTACTGTGCGAATGAATGTAAAGTGATATAAATAGGTTAACGCCACGCTGGCGTAGCTCAGTTGGTAGAGCAGCTGATTTGTAATCAGCAGGTCGCGGGTTCGAGTCCCATCGCCAGCTCCAGTTACCGTCAAATAGCGTGGAGGGGTTCCCGAGTGGTCAAAGGGAGCAGACTGTAAATCTGCCGGCGAAGCCTACGGAGGTTCAAATCCTCCCCCCTCCACCATTGTTTTGTAAATTTGAGGTTGCAGCAGGCGGGAGTAGCTCAGTGGCTAGAGCGTCAGCCTTCCAAGCTGAGGGTCGCGGGTTCGAACCCCGTCTCCCGCTCCATCTGTTTGATTTATCAGGGTGTGGATGAGGGAATTTTTGTCGGCCCACGTAGCTCAGTTGGTAGAGCACATCCTTGGTAAGGATGAGGTCACCAGTTCAATCCTGGTCGTGGGCTCCATTTTGGTGAAAGCGGGTTTATTGAAATGAGAGATAATGTGATACTTGCATGTGGCGAATGCAAGCAGAGAAATTACACGTCGACGAAGAACAAGCGGATAACGAAGAATCGTCTTGAAATGAAGAAATATTGCAAGTTTTGTCAGCGACATACAATACACAAAGAGACGAAATAGAATATCCGGGGTAATTTGTAGATAAGCCGGGCGGCAGGATTGTCCGGCGGTGCTGATATTACGGGGTGTGGGAATTCGGGAATGGGCCATTGTGAGGTTTCCGAGTTCTCAAATCAGGGATTTATTGATTGAAACAGGCCAGTAGCTCTAATGGCTAGAGCACCGGACTCCAAATCCGGGTGTTGGGGGTTCGAGTCCCTCCTGGCCTGCCATAATGTTTTTGTCGGGTCTGTCGAATGGAAAAGATAAAATTGTTGTTAAACCAGATCAAGCGGTTTCTGAAGGGAGCAAGGGTTGAGCTGAGAAAGGTTACATGGCCCACTCCAAAAGAGGCGCTTGCCTCGACATCTGTTGTGATAGTCGTTGTTATTATCATGTCCCTGTTCCTCGGAATAGTGGATCTCGGTCTTACCAAAATAATAAGATTGGTGCTGGGCTAAGGATATGGCGTTCAACTGGTATGTCGTTCATACGTATTCGGGTTTTGAAAACAGAGTGAAGCTCTCTTTGGAGGAGCGAGTGGTCACCTTTGGTGCGCAAGACCATTTTGCTGACATACTGATACCGGAAGAGGATGTTGTCGAGCTCAAAAAAGGTGAGAAGAAAACCTCTAAGAGAAAGTTTTTCCCCGGGTATATACTCGTAAACATGGAACTGAACGATGACACATGGCACTTAGTTAAGGATACCCCTAAAGTTACTGGATTTATAGGGATGAGGGACAAGCCGTCGCCAATATCTGATGAATCTGTCCAGTTACTGAAAACCAAGATTGATGAAGGCACATTGAAGCCCAGCCCGAAGTTTAAATTTGAGTACGGAGATCACGTGAGGATTGTAGATGGTCCCTTTACAAATTTTGATGGGACAGTTGATGAAGTCAAGCCTGAGAAGGGTAAATTGAGGGTCATAGTGAGTATTTTTGGAAGATCAACGCCTGTAGAGCTGGATTTCATACAGGTTGTCCAAAACTAAAAAAATCATGAGGTAATTTCGAAATTGGAAATAAGTAAAGGGGAATCAAATGGCTAAGAAGGTTATTGCGAGTATAAAACTTCAGGTTCAGGCCGGCAAGGCTACACCGTCTCCGCCGATTGGTCCTGCCTTGGGCCAGCACGGGGTTAACATAATGGAATTCTGCAAGGCATATAATGCCCTCACTCAGAATCAGGAGGGCATGATAATACCGGTTGTGATAACCGTATATGCTGATAAATCGTTTACCTTCATTACCAAAACACCTCCTACATCTGTTTTGTTAAAGCAGGCAGCAAAAATCGCTAAGGGTGCTGGAGATCCAAAGAGAGAAAAAGTAGGGTCGGTAACCCCAAAGCAGCTGAGGGAGATCGCGGATATAAAATATGAGGATTTGAATGCCATAGATATTGAGGGCGCTATGGCTATTGTAAAAGGTACAGCAAGGTCCATGGGCATTGAGATTGCCAAATAAATCTACTTCGGAGTTTTGTGGAGATGTCAAATAAAGGTAAGGGATACTTGAAAGAAAGAGAAAAGGTAGAGTCAGGACAGCGTTATGCACTGGCAGAGGCCGTTGAGCTTGCGTTATCGACCGCAAGGGCAAAATTTGATGAGACTGCCGAGGTTGCCATTAAACTGGGTGTAAATCCTAAACACGCAGACCAGATGGTAAGAGGAAGTGTAGTACTTCCTAATGGTCTCGGCAAGTCTGTGAGGGTTCTTGTATTCGCAAAAGGAGACAAGGAGCGAGAAGCCCTTGATGCCGGGGCCGAGTTTGCCGGTTCAGACGATCTTGTTGAAAAGATCAAGGGTGGCTGGATGGAATTTGACAGGATTGTTGCCACCCCGGATATGATGGGCAGTGTTGGAAAACTGGGCAAAATCCTTGGGCCGCGTGGCTTGATGCCCAATCCCAAGGTCGGCACTGTCACATTTGATGTAAAGAACGCTGTTGAAGAACTTAAGGCAGGGAAGGTTGAGTTCAGGGTGGAAAAGGCGGGAATTGTTCACAGCCCTGTAGGGAAGGCTTCATTCGGCGCGAGCAAGCTGATGGAAAATATTCTGGCATTGATGGAGTCTATAATGAAGCTGAAACCTGCATCCAGCAAAGGGACATACCTGAAGGCCATCTCTCTTTCCACTACCATGGGGCCTGGGGTTAAAATAGATCCGATGGATGTCAGAAATATTTTAAAGGCCGGTCAAAAATAAAATTAAGAAGTCAGAGACAGCAGGTACGGAATGTTTAAGCGAGCACCGGGTCGGCCTGCCGAGACTATGAGGAAGTTTAAGCAGTATCTTTTCCTGTATAGCGGTCTGACTTTCAGAGAATCCTGGTCGTCTTCAGACGACAGGGAGTTTTGGAATTCAAACATTGAAAGGAGGCCATGTATTGAATAGGAGTACAAAGGAACTTGTTGTTACCGAGCTTCATCAGAAGCTTAAGGAAGCGAAGCTGGCAATTCTTGCGGATTACAGTGGTATCAAGGTTAAGGATATCACCGACCTGAGAAATGGGTTGCGCAAGGCGGACAGTGAGCTAAGGGTGATAAAGAACAAACTGTTAAGTATCGCGCTGAAGGACACGGAGTTTACGCTGCTGGATGACCATCTCAAGGGTCCCAGGGCTCTCATGATGAACTTTGGAGATGTGGTTGAACCGACCAGGATACTTGTTGAATTTGCCAAAAAGAATGACATGCTTGAGATAGAAGCTGGTGTGCTGGACGGCACGCTTTTAAGCAAGGATCAGATATTGGCGCTGGCTGAATTGCCGAGCAGGGATATCCTTCTCGGAAAACTGCTTTCTGTCCTGGTTGGAGTACAGACCCAGCTCGTTACGGTGTTGAGCGCAGTCCCCAGGGGACTCGTTCAAGTTCTTGAGGCACATAGAGTAAAAAAAGAAGAGAATTAAACATACTGGAAAGGATATAGCAAAAAATGGCAACAGCAAAGAAGATTACAAAAGATGATGTTATAGGGTTTCTCGAAGGCATGACAGTTTTGGAACTGTCCGAACTGGTTAAGGAGTTGGAGGAAAAGTTTGGTGTCTCCGCAGCAGCGCCTGTGGCCGCAGTAGCAGCCGGTCCGGCAGCAGCAGCGCCAGCGGAGGAAAAAACAGAGTTTGATGTTATACTCACCGGATTTGGCGAACAGAAAATACAGGTTATCAAGGTTGCCAGGGCCGTAACAGGGCTGGGCCTCAAAGAGGCCAAGGATCTTGTTGAAGGTGTTCCAAAACCGGTTAAAGAGGGTGTGTCAAAAGAAGAGGCCGAAGAAGTAAAGGCCAAGCTGGAAGAGGTGGGAGCAAGCGCGGAGATAAAGTAAGTCAGCAAGAAGAAATAACTCATACACCTTGCTTGTCCTTTTGCTTGTTTCCTGTGTTGTGTCAAAGCTTACATAACACGTTATGCGTGCTTCAACACGCCTTGAAAACAAACAAAATTACGGCGCAATCTGTATAACTTGTTTATTCTTGATTCCTAAACGTTGGAATCTCCATAATGATGACGCAGGTATTGTAAGTGCGGGTAGATTTTTAGAAACCCTTTTGTGTAGCGTCAGAGCGTTATACCGCACAGGTGATGCACGTAAAAGGCGCCCTGCCAGCCAGGTTAACTATGCGCGGCTACTAAAAGTTAAAAAAGGATTCAGGGTTATGGGTCCGGAAGCCAGAGGTCAGAAAGAAATTACCGAGATTTTTTTCTATTCTGGCTTCTCTATTTATGAAGGATAAATCATTTATAAGGGGCACTAATGGGCACTTATAGAAAGAGTTTCAGCCGAATAAAACAGATTATTGAGATACCTAATCTCATCGAAATCCAGAGAAAGTCATATGAAAAGTTTCTCCAGGCCGACATAAAACCTGAAGACAGGGAAAACTCCGGACTACAGGGAGCGTTTCAAGGCGTTTTCCCAATTGTGGACTTTGGGGGGAAATGCTCTCTGGAATTCGTCAGTTATAAGATAGGCGGACCCAGATATGATGTCAGGGAATGCACGCAAAAGGGAATGACCTATAATGCCCCGCTGAGGGTTGTAATCAGGCTTGTTGTGTTTGATAGCAATGGTCGGGGCGGCGAAGTGAAGGCGATAAGGGATATAAAGGAACAAGAGATATACTTCGGCGAGATACCGTTGATGACCGACAATGGCACCTTTAATGTCAATGGTACTGAGAGGGTAATCGTAAGTCAATTACATCGGTCACCGGGCATATTCTTTGACCATGACAAGGGAAAGACTCATGTAAGTGGGAAACTTATATATTCGGCAAGAATCATACCCATAAGGGGCTCCTGGCTCGATCTTGAGTTTGACCCGAAGGATCTCCTCTATGCCAGAATAGACAGAAGAAGGAAGATGCCGGTTACGGTGCTGCTCAAGGCCATGGGGTACTCCGCCGAAGAGTTGATGGAGCACTTCTATAATATTGAGAAGGTTGTCCTGGATGGCAGCAGGATATCTCTAAAGGTGGAGGACAGCCTCATCGGTGAACGGGTGCCGGACGAAATTACGGACAGTCAAACCGGTGCAGTTCTGTTGAAGAAGGGGAGAAAGATTTCAAAGGCCTTCTTGAAAAAGGTGGCTGATGCAGGGTTGGACTTTATCGATGTAAGCGAGGATTACATCGTGGGCAAGGTTCTTGCTGCCGATGTAGTAGATCCTGAGACCGGTGATGTTCTTCTGAAATGTGCCGATGAACTGGGTGTGGATGGCCTGGAGCTGCTGCGTGAAAAGAACATTACGGAGATCAGATGTATTCAGCTTGACGAAGAGGGTACCAACGCCTACATCAGGAGTACCATGCTAGTCGATAAAATCGAGAGCGAAGAGGAAGGTATTGTAGATGTGTACAGGAGATTAAGGCCGAGTAACCCCCCTTCGCTTGAAACAGCCCGCAGATTTTTCAACAGTCTCTTTTTCGCTCCTGACAGTTATGACCTGTCTGACGTAGGTCGCGTTAAGATGAATTACAAGCTTCGCATGGGCGTGCCCTCTGATATGACTGTGCTTCGGCGAGAGGATATCATGGAAGCTGTAAAATATCTTATCAATCTGAAGAATGGTGTTGTTGATTACAGCGTCGATGATATAGATCATCTGGGAAACAGAAGAATCCGTTCCGTTGGAGAACTGATAGAAAATCAATACCGGATCGGGCTGGTGAGGATGGAGCGTGCTATCAAGGAGAAGATGAGCCTTCTTGATATAGAAACCATGATGCCACACGACCTTATAAACGCCAAACCAGTTACCGCTGTAGTTAATGAGTTTTTCGGGAGCAGCCAGCTGTCTCAATTTATGGATCAGACCAACCCACTCTCCGAGATTACGCACAAGAGAAGATTGTCAGCCCTTGGCCCCGGAGGACTCACTCGTGAGAGGGTGGGATTTGAGGTACGGGATGTGCACAATACGCACTACGGACGCGTATGTCCTGTTGAGACGCCGGAAGGACCCAATATCGGCCTGATTGTATCTCTCAGCACCTATGCCAGGGTAAATGAATTCGGGTTTATTGAGACGCCTTACAGAGTCGTGGAAGAGGGGAAGGTCCTTGACAGGATTCAGCACCTTACCGCTACAGAGGAAGAAGATTATATCATAGGGCAGGCGAATGTGGCTGTTGACTCAAAAGGCAGATTTACCCAGGAGCTCATTACGGCGCGAAAAGGTGGAAACTACGTAACCGTAAGTCCAGGCGAGATAAACCTGATAGATGTGTCTCCCGGCCAGCTTGTTTCGGTTGCTGCCGGACTTATTCCGTTTCTGGAGCATGATGATGCCAACAGGGCTCTGATGGGGTCTAATATGCAACGTCAGGCCGTTCCGCTGTTGAAACCCGAGGCTCCACTTGTGGGGACTGGTATAGGAGCGGTTGTCGCCAGGGATTCGGGTGCCGTCATTATAGCAAAAGAATCCGGTATCGTTGAGGATGTTGATGCGGCGAGGATCGTCATCAAGCGAGACACCGTGGAGGAAAACGAATCCGATATTGGAGTCGATATATATAATCTTACAAAATATCAGCGTTCAAACCAGAATACCTGTTTTAACCACAAGCCGATTATAGATAACGGGAGCAGAGTAAAAAAAGGCGACATCATAGCCGATGGCCCGGCTACCGATAACGGCGAGCTTGCGCTGGGCAGGAACATTATGGTGGCCTTCATGCCATGGGGAGGATACAACTACGAAGATTCCATATTGATTAGTGAGAGAATCGTAAAGGATGATATCTATACGTCCGTACATATAGAGGAATTCGAGACGGTGGCCAGGGACACGAAACTGGGCAGGGAAGAAATCACAAGAGATATTCCAAATGTGGGGGAAGATGCCCTGAGAAATCTGGATGGAAGCGGGATTGTCAGGATGGGTGTCTCGGTAAAAGCGGGCGATATCCTGGTGGGAAAGGTCACGCCGAAGGGGGAAACCCAGTTATCGCCTGAGGAGAAGCTGTTGCGTGCCATATTCGGAGAAAAGGCCGGCGACGTCAGAGATACATCTCTCAAAATCCCACCCGGCGTAGAGGGAGTGGTTATAGATGCCAAGATATTTACCCGTAAGGGCGCCGAAAAAGACGACAGGTCACAGGCAATAGAAGATGAAGATGTCGAAAGTCTGATCAAAGACAGGGATGATGAAATCAGGATTATTACCAATAACGTGAAGAAAAAGATTTCCGAGTTGCTGTCTGGTAAAGTAACCACTTCCAAACTGGCTGATCCGGATAGCGGAAAAGTTTATCTGAAAAAGTCTGAAGCAATCACCGAAGATGCACTTGATCTCATTCCGTTCAGATTATTGAAGGATATGCAGCTGAAAGACTACCAGGCTGAAGAAAAGATAAGGGCTATGCTGGCCGGTCTTGAGGAGCGGGTGGAATCTGTCGAAACATACTTTGCGGAGAAGATAGTAACGGTGAGGACAGGCGACGAATTGCCCCCAGGTGTAATCAAGCTGGTAAAGGTGTATATTGCCATAAAGAGGAAGCTCTCCGTCGGCGATAAAATGGCGGGCAGGCATGGCAATAAGGGCGTGTTATCACGAATACTTCCGGAGGAGGATATGCCCTTCTTTGAAGATGGGACGCCTGTTGATATCGTGTTAAATCCTCTTGGTGTTCCTTCGCGAATGAATGTGGGCCAGATTCTCGAGACGCACCTCGGCTGGGCTGCGAAGGGTCTTGGTGAAAAGCTCCAGTCCCTTATGGAAAAAGCCAGCATGAGTGTGGTGAAAAAGGAGCTGAAGGGGATATATTCCTCATCAGAATTTGATGATTTTGTGGACGGTGCTACCGACGATGAAGTCAAGAGGTTTGTTGATAGATTGAAGGCAGGAGTGCCGCTGGCCACCCCGTGTTTTGATGGGGCCAGTGAAGATGAAATACATGACATGCTCAGATCGGTGGGTCTGCCGGAAACGGGGCAGACGAGACTTTACGACGGCCGGACGGGAGAAGCATTTGACAAGGATGTAACAGTTGGGATGATCTACATGCTGAAGCTCCACCACCTTGTTGACGATAAGATTCATGCGAGGTCCATAGGACCATATTCTCTCGTTACACAGCAACCGCTTGGAGGGAAGGCGCAGTTCGGTGGACAGAGGCTGGGCGAGATGGAGGTATGGGCAATTGAGGCCTATGGGGCCGCCTACGCGTTGCAGGAGTTTCTTACTGTCAAGTCGGATGATGTGGCAGGAAGAACGAGGATGTACGAAGCTATAGTCAAGGGGGAACAAGCCCTGGAACCGGGATTGCCTGAGTCCTTTAATGTGCTTGTCAAGGAATTACAGGGACTGGCTATAAATGTTGAGTTAATAGAAGGTTAATAAAGGTTTATTGTAGGACTTTTTTTAGACAAGGGGAGTTTTGTCCAGTGGAAGATATCTATGGTTTTTTCGAGAAGCCTAAGGATCCTGTAAGATTTAATGCCGTAAGGGTGTCGTTGGCATCGCCCGATGATATAATTTCATGGTCGCAGGGAGAGGTTAAAAAGCCTGAGACTATAAATTACAGGACATTCAAGCCAGAAAGAGACGGTCTGTTCTGCGCAAAAATCTTCGGACCGGTCAAGGATTACGAGTGTCTCTGCGGTCGCTATAAGAGAATGAAGCACCGCGGCATGGTGTGTGAGAAATGCGGAGTTGAAGTTATCCAGTCGAAGGTTCGCAGGGAGAGGATGGGCCATATAGTCCTGGCCACGCCGGTCGCGCATATCTGGTTTCTCAAGAGCCTGCCCAGCAGGATAGGAAATGCCCTGGATCTTACTTTGAAAGAATTGGAACGGGTCTTGTATTTTGAATCGTGGATAGTACTTGACCCGAAAGATACCCCTCTCGAAAAGCAGGAACTACTTTCAGAAGATCGATATCTCGAGGTAGTGGAAGAATATGGCAATGATGCTTTTGAAGCGGGCATAGGAGCGGAGGCTATCAGAAAACTTCTGGAGGAGATCAATCTGGAACAACTGGACGATGAACTCCGCGCCGATCTTAAGGAAGCCACCTCGGTTACCAAAAAAACAAAGTTGACAAAAAGGTTGAAGGTTGTTGAGGCATTGAAGAGATCTGGAAACAGGCCTGAATGGATGACCCTTACAGTACTGCCGGTTATCCCACCCGACCTGAGACCCCTTGTCCCACTCGATGGTGGTCGATTTGCCACCTCTGATCTGAATGATCTCTACAGGAGGGTTATAAACAGAAATAACCGCCTGAAACGCCTTTTGGAATTGAATGCACCTGAGATTATTATAAGGAATGAAAAACGAATGCTCCAGGAGGCCGTTGATTGTCTGTTTGATAACGGCAGACGTGGACGTGCGGTAACGGGTTCCAACAAAAAAAGACCTTTGAGATCCCTGTCTGACATGCTCAAGGGTAAGCAGGGGAGATTCAGACAGAATCTGCTTGGAAAGAGAGTTGATTATTCCGGCAGGTCCGTGATCACGGTTGGGCCGGATCTGAGGCTGCATCAGTGCGGGCTTCCGAAAAAGATGGCGCTGGAATTGTTTAAACCATTTATCTATAATGGGCTTGAAGAGAAGGGGTATGTAACTACCATTAAAAGTGCGAAAAAGATGGTCGAAAAAGAGGGCTCGGAGGTATGGGATGTCCTTGATGAGGTTGTTCGTGAATTTCCCGTGATGCTTAACAGGGCTCCAACCCTCCACAGACTCGGTATACAGGCCTTTGAGCCGGTTCTCATTGAAGGGAAGGCTCTGCAGCTTCATCCACTCGTTTGCGCGGCGTTTAATGCGGATTTTGATGGCGATCAGATGGCGGTCCATGTGCCGCTGTCGGTGGAGGCTCAAGTGGAGGCAAGATGCCTGATGATGTCCACCAATAACATACTCTCCCCGGCAAATGGCAAACCTATCATCGTCCCCAGTCAGGACATGGTCCTCGGCATATATTACATGACGAGGTCGCGGGAGTATGTCAAAGGGGAGGGGATGATCTTTTCCGATCCCGATGAGGTGAGGAGCGCGTATGATGCGGAGGCGGTTGATCTTCATGCCGGCATAAAAGTTCGCATGAAAGAAGGGATGGTTGACACCACAACAGGCAGGATATTGCTCTATGAGATTATTCCCGACGGGATATCCTTTGATCTTATTAACAAAGTGATAAACAAAAAAGAGATAGCCAATCTGATCGATTACAGTTACAGGCATACAGGGGCAAAAACAACGGTTATACTGGCGGACCGATTGAAGGATCTTGGATATAAATATGCCACGATTTCCGGTCTGTCGATTGCCATAGGTGATCTTGCCATTCCCGACAGTAAGGGCAATGTTGTTGACAAGGCGCAGAAAGATGTTCTTGAGATACACAAGCAGTATATGGATGGCCTGATAACCGATGGTGAACGTTACAATAAGGTTATCGATATCTGGGCACATGCCACCGAGACAGTTGCCGATGACATGCTTAAAGGCATCGGTACCGAGGAGATAGAAGGAGTTGATGGCCAGAAGGTCAATGTAGAGAGTTTCAATTCGATTTATATGATGGCCGATTCCGGTGCCCGTGGCAGTGCGGCCCAGACGAGACAGCTTGCCGGCATGAGAGGGCTGATGGCAAAACCGTCAGGGGAGATTATAGAAACGCCCATCACAGCCAACTTCAGGGAAGGTCTTACGGTTCTGGAATACTTTATCTCCACGCATGGCGCCAGAAAGGGTCTTGCCGATACGGCCCTGAAGACGGCGAACTCAGGATATCTGACGAGAAGGCTTGTTGATGTGGCGCAGGATAGTATTGTTATGGAGGAAGATTGCGGCACTCTCGATGGAATTTACGTTTCAGCTCTCGTCGAGGGTGGAGAAATAATAGAAACGGTGGGTGAACGTATTCTCGGCAGGGTTGCACTGGAGGATATAGAAGATCCCTTTACCGGAGAAATACTGGTGAAGGCAAATCAGGAGATTGATGAAACACTCGCGGAAAATATCGACAAAGCGGGACTGGAGAAAGTACTCATAAGATCCGCCCTTACATGTAAATCGAAGCACGGTATCTGCATAAGGTGTTATGGAAGAGACCTGGCGCATGGCCATCTGGTAAATATAGGTGAGGCGGTTGGCATTATTGCGGCTCAATCCATAGGTGAACCCGGGACCCAGTTGACTATGAGAACATTCCACATAGGTGGAACGGCGAAGTTTGAAGAACACTCCACCCTCGAGGCGAGACATGATGGGGCGCTCAAATTTGTTGATATCACCGTGGCGATAAACAAGGATAATGAAACCATTGTTATGAGCAGGAATGGAGAGGTTCACGTTCTGGATAAAGAAGGAAGAAACCGTGGCAAGTACCCTGTTCCTTATGGGGCATACCTGAAGGTTGTTGAAGGGAACAATATAAAAGAAGGCACCCGAATTGCCCAGTGGGATCCCTATTCGATACCAATCCTCTCCGAGATCGATGGAACCGTAAAGTTTGGAGATGTTATCGAGGGGAAAACCATGAAGGAACAGGTTGATGAGGTTACCGGCCTTTCGAGGAAGGTGATTGTGGAATACAGGGTTGCCGACCTGCGACCGAGAGTATCAATAAAGGACAAGGATGGAAGGACAGCGAGGGTTCCCGGGTCGCATACTATCGCGCGACATCTGCTGCCTGTAGGAGCGAATATCGGTGTTTCAGAGGGTGATGAAATAAGGGCGGGCGATATTATCGCCAAGATCCCCAGGGAAACCACAAAAACGAAGGATATTACAGGAGGTCTCCCTCGTGTCGCGGAACTGTTTGAAGCCAGAAAGCCGAAAGAGTATGCAGTAATAACCGAGATAGACGGGGAGGTTTCATACGGTGAGGATGTCAAGGGGAAAAGGAAAATAATTGTAACACCTGGTATCGGTGACCCTAAGGAGTATCTGATTGCCAGGGGGAAGCATATAAGCGTTCAGGAGGGTGACAGGGTGATAGCAGGGCAGGCCCTGATGGATGGGTCGAGTAATCCACATGACATTCTTAATATCAAAGGCGAGAAGGAACTGGCTAGTTATCTGGTTGACGAGGTGCAGGAGGTTTACAGATTGCAGGGAGTCAAGATCAATGACAAGCATATTGAAATTATTGTACGCCAGATGCTCAAAAAAGTAAGAGTTACAGATTCCGGTGACACATCGTTTCTCGTGGATGAGCAGGTAGATAAGAACCGGTTTGAAAAGGAGAATGAAGCGGCAATTCAACGGGAAGAAATTCCGGCCACTGCCGTACCCGTACTCCTTGGTATTACAAAGGCATCGCTTAATACCGACAGCTTTATTTCCGCGGCTTCTTTTCAGGAAACAACGAGGGTGCTTACAGAGGCGGCCTTGTCCGGCAAAGTGGATTATTTGAGAGGTCTTAAGGAGAATGTGATTATGGGCAGGCTGATTCCTGCCGGCACGGGGCTTCCCATGTATAAGAAACTGGGAATAGATGTGAAGAACGAAACTCCTGACCCTCCGGAGTCAGATGACCAGCAAATAAATGGTGGGGATATCGAGAAAAACCTTGACAGTCAAGTTGCGAATTGATACAAGTCGCTACTTTGCTGTAATGCAGCATGAGACGAGATTGCAGGAAGGATTTTTGGAGGAAAGATGCCTACGATAAACCAGTTGATACGTAAGGGCAGATCAAGGATAAAGAAGAAGACCTCAGCTCCGGCGCTTGCCAGTTGTCCCCAGAGAAGGGGGGTTTGCGTGAGGGTGTATACCACCACTCCCAAGAAGCCTAATTCCGCCCTTAGAAAGGTGGCAAGGGTTCGTCTTACCAGTGGGTACGAGGTCACCTCCTATATACCTGGGATAGGACACAATCTTCAGGAACATTCCGTTGTTCTCGTAAGGGGTGGCAGGGTTAAGGACCTTCCCGGGGTAAGATATCATGTGGTAAGAGGTTCGCTGGATGCCGTAGGGGTTCAGGACAGGAAACAGAGCAGATCAAAATACGGCTCCAAAAAACCTAAGTAGACAGGAAGAGTTATATGCCGAGGAGAAGAGTAGTCACAAAACGAAAGATACTGGCGGATCCCAAGTACAACAGTGTGCTGGTGGCAAGGTTTATTAATAACCTGTTGAAGAAAGGGAAAAAGAGTGTTGCAGAGTCTATGCTCTATGGCGCTTTTGGCAGTATTGAAAGTAAGGTAAACGGATCACCCCTTGAAGTTTTTGAAAAGGCCATGGATAACGTGAGGCCGGTTCTTGAGGTAAAATCGAGACGGATAGGCGGCGCCACGTATCAGGTGCCTACCGAAGTCTTGCCTGACAGGCGAACGGCCCTTGCGATCAGATGGCTGATAGGGAATGCCAAATCACGCGTTGGTAAAAGCATGAAGGAAAAGCTGGCGGCTGAATTCATGGATGCGGCCGGGGGCAGAGGGGCATCTGTTAAGAAGAGAGAAGACACTCACAAGATGGCCGAAGCGAATAAGGCATTTGCCCATTACAGATTTTAGGATACGGGCTTCGATTCAGTCAGAGCAGTTCAGTTGCAGATAGGTTGAGGCGTGATAGTATAAGTGAGCAGATAAAAGGGTTGCCCACAGGGATTAATAAGACAATTAATTAACCATTTTTATTAAAGGAGGCAATGGTTATGGCAAAGAAGAAATTTGAAAGGACAAAACCACATCTGAATGTTGGAACCATCGGACATGTGGACCACGGCAAAACTACGTTGACCGCTGCTATCACAAAGCATCTGGCCTCTAAGGGCCTTGCCGAATATATGCCCTTTGATTCGATTGATAACGCCCCCGAGGAGAAAGAAAGAGGCGTTACCATAAATATCGCGCATGTTGAATATGAAACCGAGAAGAGGCATTATGCTCATGTCGATTGCCCGGGGCACGCCGACTATATAAAAAATATGATATCGGGCGCCGCTCATATGGATGGAGCCATACTGGTAGTGGCGGCCTCAGACGGTCCCATGCCGCAGACGAGAGAGCACATACTCCTGGCCAGACAGGTGCAGGTGCCATATATGATTGTTTACATGAATAAGGTTGATCTGGTAGATGATCCTGAGCTCCTTGATCTCGTTGAACTGGAGTTGAGAGAACTTCTGACGGATTATAATTTCCCGGGTGATGATATTCCGATTGTAAGGGGATCGGCCTTGAAGGCCCTGGAGAGCGAAGATGCAGACTCTGAGGACGTTAAAAGCATATGGGAGCTGATGGATGCCGTTGATTCTTATATTCCGGAACCTGTCCGAGACCTTGACAAGCCTTTTCTTATGCCTGTCGGTGATGTGTTTACCATCTCCGGGCGTGGAACGGTTGTTACGGGTCGTGCTGACAGGGGAATTGTAAGGACTGGTGACGAAGTTGAAATAGTGGGGATCAGGCCCACCTTTAAAACTGTATGTACCGGCGTGGAAATGTTCCGCAAGACTCTTGATGAGGGAAGGGCCGGTGACGATATCGGTGTCCTTTTGAGGGGTACAAAACGGGAAGATGTTGAAAGAGGGCAGGTTGTTGCAAAGCCCGGCTCAATTACCCCCCATACCAAGTTCAAGGCCCAGGTTTATGTCCTTACCAAAGAAGAGGGAGGAAGGCACACACCTTTCTTCAACGGTTACCGACCGCAGTATTATTTCAGGACCACGGATGTGACAGGGATTGCTACGCTTCCGGAAGGGATTGAAATGGTAATGCCTGGCGATAACGTGGAGATTGTGGCTGAGTTGATAACCCCCATTGCCATGGAGGAACAGTTGAGATTTGCTATCCGTGAAGGTGGCAGAACTGTAGGGGCCGGTGTCGTAAGCGAAATTATCGAATAACACGCCTGACAACCGGCAGTAGATAGAGGATCAGATGGAGAATCAAAAGATAAGAATTCGTCTCAAGGCTTACGATTATAAGTTGCTTGACAGGTCGGCGCAGGACATTGTGGAGTCTGCGAAGAGGACGGGGGCGCGAGTTGCGGGCCCAATTCCCCTTCCAACAGTGATAAACAAGTATTGTGTAAACAGATCCCCCAATGTTGATAAGAAGTCCAGAGAGCAATTTGAAATCAGAACCCATAAGAGACTTATTGATATTATGGAACCGACGCAGGCGACAGTAGATACGTTGATGAAACTTGATCTATCGGCTGGTGTTGACGTAGAGATAAAGCTATAAATATGGTGAATAGTGAGGAGATGATCTTTTAAGTTTCGTCTCCTCATTTTTTGTCAAAAGAGCACACAGGAAATCGTAGATGTCATGAAAAAGGGATTAATAGGCAAAAAATTAGGTATGACTCAGATATTCTGGAATGACGGTTCAGTTATTCCTGTCACAGCCATAGAGGCGGGACCCTGCGTTGTTATACAGAAAAAAACCGATAAAGTGGATGGATATGATGCCTTGCAGCTCGGGTTTGATCGAGTGAAGGAGAAGGGGGTCAACAAACCCCTCAAGGGGCATTTTAAGGTGGCCGACAAAGGATATTTCAGAATCCTCAAAGAGTTCAGGCTTGAATCTGGCAGTGAATATGAAGTGGGCTCGGAACTGAAGGCGGATGTTTTCAAGGTCGGCGACTATATAGATGTTGTTGGAACGACGAGAGGCAGAGGTTTTGCCGGTGTGGTGAAGAGATACGGGTTTCGTGGCGGAAAGGCCACCCATGGTTCAATGTTTCACCGGGCGCCCGGATCCATTGGTGCGAGCGCGTGGCCTTCCAGAGTCTTCAAGGGAAAGAGGATGCCTGGACATATGGGCAATTCCACACAGACAGTACAGAACTTGATGGTGGTGGGTGTAAGGCCGGAACAAAATCTGATTCTGGTAAAGGGAGCTGTACCGAGCAGCAAGAATGGTATTGTCATAATAAAGGACGCTATTAAAATATAAGGATATCGAGTGGTAGAAAATGCCGGTTCTAAGTGTATATGATATAGAGAAAACCAGGGTAGCTGAATTGGAGCTTAATGACCTTGTCTTTGGAGCTGAGGTAAATGAGCACATACTTTATGAAGTTGTAAAGATGCAGCTTGCGGGCAAAAGACAGGGTACCGCCTCTACAAAGGGTCGGAGTGAGGTACGCGGTGGCGGAAGAAAGCCATGGCGACAAAAGGGAACAGGAAGAGCGAGAGCTGGCACGTCGAGATCTCCCATATGGAGGGGCGGAGGGGTTGTGTTTGGCCCCAAACCGAGGGATTATTCTTATAAGGTTCCGAAAAAGGTGAGGAAGGCTGCTTTAAGGTCCGCTTTGAGTATGAAGGTCAATGAAGACAGGGTAATTATACTCAGGGACTTTCCCATGGCCGAGATAAAGACAAAGAAATTTAAAGAGGTGCTTGACCGGTTTGAGCTTGGAAAGGCCCTTTTTGTCCTTGATGAGAAGAATAGCATCCTGGAGAAATCATCCAAGAATATTAAAGACGTGAAGATGATGCGATCAGAGGGTATCAATGTGTATGATCTGCTCAAGTATGACAGTCTTGTTCTTCTGGAGCCCTCCGTGAAAAAGATAGAAGGGGCGTTGTTGTCATAATGGATATATATTCCGTCATAAAGAAACCGCTTGTTACAGAAAAAAGTACGATTGCCAGAGATGAAGATAATAAATATTTCTTCGAGGTTGATCGGGATGCAACGAAGATAGATATACGCAATGCTATCGAAAAAATATTCAAAGTTAAAGTGATGAATATTCATACAGCGAATGTTACTGGCAAAAAGAAGAGAATGGGGAGAATTGTCGGCAGGAGACGAAACTGGAAAAAGGCTGTAGTAACGGTTGCTCCGGACAACGCGATTGAAGTCTTTGAGGGAGTATAAAAAGAAGGGGTTGTAGAGTAACATGGCACTGAAGACATACAAACCAACATCACCAGGCAGGAGATTTCAGACAGCATCTACCTTTGAGGAGATAACAAAGTCGAAGCCTGAGAAGAGCCTTGTAAAGGCGCTGAAGAAAACCGGCGGACGGAATAATCTGGGGCGGATGACAAGCAGGCATATCGGAGGTGGCCATAAGAGAAAATTCAGGGTCATAGACTTCAGGCGCGACAAGATGGATATCCCTGCCAAGGTGGCGGCCATTGAATATGATCCGAATCGTTCTTCAAGAATTGCCCTCCTCCATTACATGGATGGGGAAAAAAGATATATACTTGCTCCGCTGGGCCTTGAAGTGGGTGATAATGTTATCAGTGGGGAGAAAGAGGATATAAAGACTGGTAACACGATACCACTGAGAAATATACCCCTGGGTTCACTTATCCATAATCTTGAACTCAAGATGGGCAAGGGCGGGCAGTTGATTCGCAGCGCCGGTTCTTATGGTCAGCTCATGGCAAAAGAGGGTTCTTATGCGCAGGTTCGCCTGCCCTCCGGAGAGGTTCGCAAAATCCTGATGGGATGTAAGGCAACAATAGGGCAAATCGGTAACATCGATCATGAGAACATGAGTATTGGTAAGGCGGGGCGGACTAGGTGGCTGGGAAAGAGGCCCAAGGTTCGCGGAGTGGTTATGAACCCTGTTGACCATCCGATGGGTGGTGGAGAGGGCAGATCGTCCGGTGGCAGGCATCCATGTACGCCATGGGGAGTGCCTACTAAGGGTTATAAGACGAGGAAAAACAGAAGTTCTGATAAATATATTGTCAAGAAAAGAGGTTAGGACGTGGCGCGTTCAATAAAAAAAGGGCCTTACATTAACGAGAAACTTCTTAAAAAGGTGCGGTTTGCAGAGGGAACAGGGCGCAGGGCGGTAATCAAGACGTGGTCCCGACGGTCAACGATAGTACCTGATCTGGTAAGCCATACATTTGCGGTCCACAATGGAAAGAAATTCATCCCTGTATATGTGACCGAGGATATGGTTGGACATAAACTTGGTGAATTCGCGCCAACGAGGACCTTTTACAGCCATGCCGGAGACAGAAAAACAAGACTGAAAAAGAGATAGTTAGAATCATCGTGTGGGGATTAGTGACGAATGGAAACAAAAGCTGTTGGTAAATATATCCGGATATCACCTCAGAAGGCAAGACTGGTGGTTGATCTGGTTAGGGGAAAAAAGGTTGAGGATGCGGATACTGTCCTGGGCTTTACAGACAAAAAGGCCGCAGGTATCGTCAGGAAGGTTTTGAAATCCGCGATGGCTAATGCGGTACAAAATCCCAATATAGATGAGAACATACTTTATGTAAAAGAGATATTTGTGGATCAGGGGCCTTCGTTGAAGAGGTGGAGAGCAAGGGCACAGGGAAGAGCAGCTCCCATAAAGAAGCGGACAAGTCATATAACGGTTGTGCTTGGCGAAGGGTAATCTTTAAGGAGGTGTAGGTTTGGGACAAAAAGTAAATCCCATCGGGTTCAGGTTGGGTATCAATAAAACATGGAGTTCGAAGTGGTTTGCGGAGCGAAATTACAGTGAGCTGCTGCATGAAGATATACGAATCAGAAAACATATAAAAGATAAGTTCTTCCATGCCGGTATATCCAGTATTGAGATTGAAAGAGCCTCCGACAAGGCAAAGATCAACATATATACGGCGCGACCCGGTATTATTATCGGGCGGAAGGGATCGGAAATAGAAAAGGTAAAGACGGATATTCAGCAGATCATGACGGGGGATGTTATTATCAATATCCTCGAGGTGCGAAAGCCGGAAACAGACGCACAGCTTGTGGCCGAGAACATAGCACTTCAGCTTGTAAGAAGGGTAAGTTTCAGAAGAGCCATGAAACGAAGCGTAACCACAGCCATGAAGTTCGGTGTCAAGGGTGTCAGAGTGGCTTGCGCCGGCAGACTGGGCGGGGCGGAGATGGCGAGAAAAGAATGGTACAGGGAAGGCCGGGTTCCCCTTCATACATTGAGAGCGGATATCGATTATGGTTTTGCCGAGGCGCGTACAACCTACGGAATCATAGGAGTCAAGGTCTTGATATTTAATGGCGAGGTTCTGCCGGACAAGAAGAGCATTCAGGAATAGGATCGTTATGTTAGCACCTAAGAGAGTAAAATACAGGAAGTTGCAGAAGGGTCGCATAAAAGGCAGCGCTCATAAGGGAATCACTGTGGACTTTGGGGAATATGGGCTCCAGGCAGTGGAAAGCGGCCGGTTAACGGCGCGTCAGATCGAATCTGCCCGTATTGCAATAACCCGCCATGTGAAACGTGGCGGCAAGATATGGATACGCATCTTCCCGCATAAGTCAGTGACAAAAAAACCCGCTGAGACTCGTATGGGAAAGGGAAAGGGGTCTCCTGAAGAGTGGGTTGCAATAGTCAAAAAGGGTACTGTTCTCTACGAAATGGAGGGTGTCCCGAGAGATGTTGCCCGCGAGGCGTTGAGGCTGGCGTCGTATAAGCTTCCTGTGGCTACCAAGTTCCTTTCCAGGGAGATATTTGATGAAAATTAAGGAAATCAAAGATCTTAGTGTGGATGAGTTAACAGAAAAGAGCAAGAGCCTCGTTGAAGAGCTTTTCAGGCTTCGCATTCGTTTTGCAACAGGACAGTTGGAGTCGTCTTCTGTAATAAAGAGCGTGAAAAAAGATGTGGCCCGTGTAAAGACAGTTCTCAGAGAAAGGGGAGCCCCGAGGTAAAATGGATAACAGAGGGAACAAGAGGAGTATACAGGGAAAGGTGGTAAGCGACAAGATGGACAAGACGATTGTTGTCCTGACTGAACGGCTGGTTAAGCATCCCAGATTCCATAAATATATAAAGAGGCATATAAAATACAAGGCCCATGATGGGGAAAACAGATGTGGGTTTGGAGATAAGGTTTTAATCGTAGAGTCACGCCCTTTCAGTAAAGAGAAGAGATGGCGGGTGAGTGAGATATTGGAGAAAGCGAAATAACAGGGATGTAGCGGTGGGGTTTTGTTATGATACAGATGCAAACCTTTTTAAGGGTGGCGGATAATTCTGGGGCCAGAAAGGTCTGCTGTATAAAGGTTCTTGGCGGGTCACGCAGAAGATATGCCCACGTGGGTGATGTCATTGTAGTTTCAGTCAAAGAGGCCATTCCCAACTCGAAGGTGAAAAAGGGAGATGTACTGAAGGCCGTTGTCGTGAGAACGAAAAAGGAAATCGGCAGAAACGATGGATCGTATCTCAAGTTTGATGAAAACTCGGCTGTGCTTATAAATGATCAGCTTGAACCGCTCGGCACAAGGATATTCGGACCGGTGGCCAGGGAACTGCGGGCAAAACAGTTTATGAAGATAGTATCCCTTGCCCCTGAAGTAATATAAGTAAAGTGCACGTATTTGAGTATTGGAGATGCAGCGAATGCATATAAAAAAGAATGACACAGTAAAAGTAATAGCCGGCAGGGAGATTGGTAAGACCGGTAAGGTGCTTAATGTCGTCCGGGAAAAGAATCGAGTTGTAATCGAAAAAGTAAACCTGATAAAAAAACACCAGCGGCCCGATGCGAGCGGAAAAGGTGGAATAGTGGAAAAGGAATCACCTCTTCATCTATCCAATGTCATGCTTGTCTGTAACAAATGTGGTACCGGGGTAAGGGTAGGGTACAAGATGCTGGAGGATGGCAAGAAGGTTCGTATTTGTAAAAAATGCAAAGAGTTATTGGATGAGTAAGGCGGGGAATGACAGATGGCAAGATTAAGAAAATTTTATAAAGATGAAGTGACTCCCGCATTAATTAAGGAGCTTGGGTACGAGAACCCCATGCAGGTTCCCAAACTCGAAAAGATTGTGGTGAATATGGGTCTGGGTGAGGCAATTCAGAATATCAAGATCCTCGACAGCGCTGTCTTGGAACTTGGCATGATTGTTGGCCAGAGACCGGTTGTTACAAAGGCGCGTAAATCAATTGCAACATTTAAACTGCGGCAGGGAATGTCAATTGGGTGCATGGTGACATTGAGACAGGAGAAGATGTACGAATTTCTTGACAGACTTGTCAATGTTGCCATCCCGAGGATCAGAGACTTCAGGGGTATTTCGCCGAAGTCGTTTGATGGCAGTGGCAACTTTTCTATGGGGATTCATGAACATTACATCTTTACCGAGATCGATTATGACAAGATCGACAAAGTTAAAGGAATGAATATATCAATTGTCACGACGGCTAAGACAGACGCCGAGGCAAGGCAACTTTTAAAGTTAATGGGTGTTCCATTTCGTAATTAGGGAGGAATTGGTGTGGCAAAGAAATCCTTGATAGCAAAAGCCAAGGCCAAGAAGAAGTTTTCGGTTATGGAATATAATCGTTGTCCGTTGTGTGGAAGACCACGTGCTTATTACAGAAAATTTGACATGTGCAGGATATGTCTTAGAAAACGCGCACTTAACGGAGAACTTCCAGGCGTTGTAAAATCAAGCTGGTAAAGGAGAAGCAAGATGGGTATGACCGATCCTGTTGCTGACATGCTGACACGAATCAGAAACGCGACTCGTATGAAGTTTAAAAATGTTGACGTGTTGCTGTCGAGGATGAATTTAAACCTTGCGAAGGTGTTGAAAGACGCGGGATATATTAGTGGGTTTGATGTCAGAAAAGGTGATAAGAATGCGCATGGGATGTTGAGAATACATCTGAGATATTCCGGAGCGAAGGATAGCGTGATAACAGACATACAAAGAGTCAGTAAGCCAGGCAGAAGAATATATTCAGGCAGTCAGGATATTCCAAAGGTACTCAATGGATATGGGGTCGCTATTCTTTCGACTTCCAGGGGGATCATGTCTGATAAACAGGCGCGTGGCATGAATGTTGGTGGTGAAATCCTCTGCAAGGTGTGGTGAAAATAAGTTTTCGTAGTTGATAGTTGATAAGATGAGGCAGGAGAGTTATTCATGTCGAGAATTGGCAAGAAACCGATAGAGATACCTGACGGAGTAAAAATCACCCAGGACGGGTCTCTGATGATTACAGAGGGTCCCAGGGGGACACTTACCAAGGAAATTCCACAGGGTATCGAGATCGCCTTTGAGGGGGATATGGCCATTGTGAATACAATGTCTGACGATAGAAGGGGCAGATCTCTGCATGGTCTTGCAAGGACTCTGATTGCCAATATGGTAACGGGTGTGAGTCAGGGATTTGAAAAGTCCCTGGAGATTGTCGGGGTTGGATACCGCGGAGAAGTGGCTGACAATGTGCTCAAACTGCTCGTAGGATACTCTGATCCTGTGAAATACAATATACCGAAGGGGATAACCATTAAGTTTGACAAGCAGGTAAATATGGTGGTTTCAGGTATTGACAAGGAACTTGTGGGCAGGACAGCCTCAGAGATCAGGAGCGTGAAAAAACCTGAACCTTATAAGGGGAAGGGGATCAGGTACGCAGGCGAATATGTGAGAAAGAAAGTAGGAAAATCTGCGGGTACATAAATCGGATACGGACTTTTTGCAAAGTTGTCAAAATTATTGCAGGGGAGTTGTTGTGGCATCAATAAAGAGATTGAAAAAGATAAGAGAAAGGCGCGCGAAGAGAGTCAGAAGTAAGATTTGTGGCACACAGGAGCGGCCGCGCCTTTCGGTTTTTCGTAGTTCCAGATATATATATGTCCAGGCAATTGCCGACGACGTAGGGAAGACCCTGACTCAGGCATCGACTCTCGATAGTGATATAAAGGGGGGTCTGACTGGTCTGAAAAAGGTTGAGGCGGCCAGAGAAGTTGGAAAAATGATGGCGAAAAACCTGCTGTCAAAGGGCATCAAAGAAGCAGTCTTCGACAGGGGAAGGTTTCTTTATCATGGACGAATAAAATCTCTTGCCGAAGGTGTAAGGGAAAAGGGTGTAAAACTATAAAACTTGAATCTGGATAAGGGAAATATGGAAGAAAGCGAACTTCTTGACAAGGTAATAAAGATCAAAAGAACTGCCAAGGTGGTAAAGGGCGGTAGGCGATTTCGTTTCAGTGCTGTAGTGGCCGTTGGAGATGGAAATGGCTCTGTCGGCATTGGACTGGGCAAGGCACATGAAGTCCCCGAGGCCATCAGGAAGGGTATGGAGATGGCCAAGAGGAATCTTGTTAAGGTGTCCATCGAGGAGGGGACGATTCCCCACGAGATAATCGGGCACTATGGGGCCGGTAGGGTTCTTCTAAAACCCGCCTCCAAGGGAACGGGACTCATAGCCGGAGGAGCAGTAAGAGCTATCCTCGAGGTGGCCGGTGTTCAGAACGTGTTGACTAAATGTCTGGGTTCGCACAATCCCCATAATCTTGTTAAGGCTACTATGGATGGACTGAAGAGCTTGAGAACCCCCGCACAGATAGCCGCGCTGCGGGGAAAAGAGATAGCTGAAATCTAAAAATGTAATGTTGAGGAATGGGTAGTGAAACAACTTAGGATTAAACTTATCAAAAGTCCCATAGGAAGACCTGAAAAGCAGAGAAAGGTACTTCGTGGAATGGGGCTTGTGAAGTTGAATAAAGCCGTTTACCTGGAAAACACTCCGGAAATCAGAGGTATGGTCAACAAGGTCTCTCATCTGGTTTCGGCGGAGGAATGTGAGAGGGAAAAATGAAACTGAACGAATTGAGACCTGCAGAGGGATCTACCAAAACGAGAAAACGGGTTGGACGCGGTGATGGGTCCGGTCATGGTGGAACATCCTGCCGGGGGTCAAAGGGTCAGAACTCTCGTTCGGGTGGAGGTGTGAGACCAGGATTCGAGGGCGGACAGATGCCCCTCACAAGAAGACTGCCGAAGAGAGGCTTTTTTAACCATTTCCGAAAAGATATGGTTATTGTTAATGTCGGACAACTAAGCAGATTTCCTGAGGATTCGATCGTAGATGCGGATGCCCTGGTGACTGGGGGCCTTGTCAAAAATGGTGGCGACGGGATCAAGTTGCTTGGTAATGGAAGTATAGACTATCCCTTAACATTGAGGGTAAATGGTATTAGCTGCGGCGCCAGGAAAAAGATAGAGGCGTCAGGCGGCAGGATAGAGATTATTTAATGATAGGTGGCTTTCAAAACATAACAAAGATCCCTGAGCTGCAGAAGAAGATTCTGTTCACCTTTTTTCTCCTTGCTGTTTACAGGATAGGTGCGCATGTCCCAACTCCCGGTATAGACTCACAGGCCCTTGCCGCATTCTTTGAGCAGGCGAGGAACTCTCTACTCGGGCTCTTTGATATGTTTGCGGGGGGCGCCCTGAGCAGGCTCTCAGTCTTTGCACTGGGGATTATGCCCTATATCAGCGCATCCATTATCCTTCAATTGCTTACAGTCGCTGTTCCCCACCTCGAAAAACTGTCCAAGGAGGGAGAAGCAGGCAGAAGGAAAATAACCCAGTATACGAGGTATGGCACAGTTATTCTGAGTATCATACAGGGATTTGGCATAGCTGTAGGTCTCGAGAACATGGCCGGGCCCTCTGGTTTGTCCGTTGTTATCACGCCTGGGTGGGCCTTTCGGTTGATGACGGTCATTACACTGACGGCTGGTACGTCGTTTATCATGTGGCTCGGAGAAACGATTACCGAGAAGGGGATAGGTAACGGAATATCCCTGATTATTTTTGCCGGTATAGTGTGCCGAGGTCCCGCTGCGGTTGTGAATTCCTTCCGCCTCATATCTACTGGTGAGATGGGAATATTCTTTGGGGTACTTCTCACGATAATGATGATTGGTGTTGTTGGCGTTATCGTATTTGTTGAGAGTGCGCAGAGGAGGATCCCTGTACAATACGCTAAAAGGGTTGTCGGGAGAAAGATGTACGGTGGGCAGACAACACATCTGCCGTTGAAGGTTAATACGGCGGGAGTTATCCCCCCGATTTTTGCCTCATCAATTATCATGTTTCCCGCTACCATAGCCAATTTCATACCACATCCGTGGATGAAGGCAGTAGCTGGATTCCTGATGCCCGGGCAGGTTATTTATGAACTGTTTTACGTTGCGCTCATAGTATTCTTCTGCTATTTCTACACGGCTGTAACGTTCAACCCGGTGAATGTTGCCGATAATATGAAAAAGAATGGTGGTTATGTACCTGGCATAAGACCCGGCAAAAAGACGGCTGAGTATATAGACAGTGTGCTGACGAAGCTTACCTTCAGTGGCGCTATATATGTATCTGCAGTCTGCGTCCTGCCGAGTATCCTGATAAGTCGGTTTAATGTCCCTTTTTATTTTGGGGGAACAGCCCTTCTTATTGTTGTCGGAGTGGCCTTAGACACGGCAGGTCAGATAGAGACACACCTGCTCACCAGACAGTATGAAGGTTTTATGAAAAAGGGCAGGATGGGCAGAAGGCGTTGAGTGACATCTGGTGCCTTGTGCCATCTGTGAGGCAATACACCTTATGATTATCCTTAAATCTCCCGACGAAGTGAAAAAAATGGGAGAGAGCAATGCTATTGTGGCCGAGGTGCTGACTGGTCTGAAGGAAAGGGTAATCCCAGGCATTACGACATTGAGGTTGAATGAATATGCCGAGGAAGTGACGAGAGAACGTGGAGCAAAACCTGCCTTCAAAGGTTACGGTGGATTTCCCTACGCGCTCTGTGCGTCTGTAAACTCGGAGGTTGTTCACGGTATCCCTTCGAACAGACCTCTCGAACGAGGCGATATTGTCGGCCTCGATTACGGGGTTTTTTATAATGGATATTACGGAGATTCCGCCATTACTGTCGCAGTGGGGGAGGTTTCTACATTAGCAGACAGGTTGATGCATGTAACGGAAGAATCTCTGTATAAAGGCATAGAGAAGGCAAGAGAAGGCAATATATTAGGAGACATCTCCTTTGCGGTACAAGGTTGTGTGGAGCAAGCCGGTTTTTCAGTTGTAAGAGATTATGTTGGTCACGGAATAGGCAGAAGCCTTCATGAGGATCCTCCGGTTCCGAACTTTGGAAAGAGTGGCCGGGGCATCGAGCTTAAGGCAGGTATGGTAATTGCCATAGAACCCATGGTGAATGAAGGATCATACAAAGTAAAAACAAAACCGGACGGATGGACAGTGATAACAGACGACAATAGCCTGTCAGCCCATTTTGAGCATACGATAGCCGTCACAAAAGACGGACCTGTGATATTAAGCAGCAGGAAATAAAGGGATTAAGTACCCACACGTACAAACGGAGTGATGAGTGAATGGCTAAAGAGGAAGCTATAATTGTTGAAGGCACTGTATTGGAACCGTTACCTAATGCGATGTTCCGGGTTGAGCTCGAAAACGGTCATCGTGTTCTGGCGCATATCTCAGGAAAAATGAGGATGCATTTTATCAAGATTTTACCGGGCGACAAGGTTACGATAGAACTATCGCCTTATGACCTGACACGTGGCAGGATTACATATCGGTCGAAATAAGGCGGAAACGGAGTGGGAGAACAATGAAAGTAAGGGCGTCAGTTAAAAAGATATGTGAAAAGTGTAAGATTATCAAGAGACGTGGTGTTGTGAGAGTCATATGCGAAAACCCCAAACATAAACAGCGCCAGGGATAAACAGAGGGAGGTTGCAAGGTGGCAAGAATCGCGGGAGTTGATTTACCCAAGAACAAGAGAATGGAAATAGCTCTGACGTATATATACGGTATCGGGAGGTCCAAGGCCAGGGTGATCCTTGAAGAGGCCGGGATTGATTTCGGTATCAAGACAGATAATCTTCTCGATGAGCAGATGACTGCCATAAGGGATATTCTTGATAAAGATTACAAGGTTGAGGGTGATCTCAAGAGAGAGATCACCATGTCGATCAAACGCCTCATGGATATAGGGACTTACAGAGGTTTGAGACACAGAAGAGGCCTTCCTGTAAGGGGCCAGAGGACATCTACCAATGCGAGAACGAGAAAAGGTCCGAGAAGAGCTGTTGGGGGAAAGAGAAGGTAATAATATCAGAGTCTGCTATTAGGCGGGCTCTATGCTTGGAGGAGAAATGGCTCGACCAAAAAAGAGAAATGTAAAGAAAAAGGAAAAAAAGAATATTTCTGACGGGATTGCTCATATTCAATCAACTTTTAACAATACCATAGTCACCATTACGGATCTGAGCGGCAATGTTGTTGCGTGGTCTTCGGGTGGGGGGCAGGGATTCAAGGGTTCAAGAAAGAGCACTCCATTCGCGGCGCAGTTGACCGCCACGGATGCTGTCAAGAAGGCCAAGGTGCATGGACTCAGGAATGTGCAAGTATTTATAAAGGGACCTGGTTCGGGAAGAGAGTCGGCGCTAAGGGCGCTGCAGGCGGCTGGGTTAAACATAAGTCTTATCAGGGATGTGACTCCGATTCCCCATAACGGATGTCGTCCGCCGAAGAGAAGGCGAGTTTAGATTACCAGCCCTGACTGAATTATATATTAGGGGAGGAGTGTTTTGGCAAGATATAGAGGATCATTATGCAGGTTATGCCGGGCTGAGGGAGCAAAGCTGTTTCTTAAGGGAGACAGGTGTTATGGTGACAAATGCTCCTTTGAAAGAAGAAGTTATATACCCGGAGAGCATGGACAGATTAAATTCAGGCGAAAGGCTTCCGATTACGGTACCCAGTTAAGGGAAAAGCAGAAACTCAAGAGGTCATTTGGTCTTTTGGAAAAATCCTTTAAGGGTTATTTTGAAAAAGCTGAGCGGTTGAAGGGTGTGACAGGTACAAATCTGCTGCTCCTGCTGGAGAGAAGACTGGACAATATGGTCTACAGGCTTGGTTTTGCGAATTCCAGGGCGGAGGCCAGACAGCTTGTAAGGCACAACCATTTTCTGGTGAACGAGAGAAAGGTAAACATTCCATCCTATCTGGTTAAAATGGGTGACAAGATACAGGTTAAGGAAAAAAGCAGGAAGGTCGCCACTATACTTGATGCAGTTGAAACCGTTGCCAGACGAGGCATCCCCGAATGGCTGGATCTGGAAAAAGATAAATTTGCCGGTACTGTAAAAGCGCTGCCTACTCGTGAAGAACTGACTATGCCCATCCAAGAGCAGTTAGTGGTCGAGTTTTACTCTAAGTAAAAAGTTTTATATGAGGAACTAACAATATGGAGAGAAACTGGCGCAGCCTGATAAAATCAAAACGAATAGAGATTGACGAGAAGACCCATACGTCGGCTTATGGCGAATTTACCTGCGAGCCACTGGAAAAAGGATTTGGGATCACACTTGGGAATGCACTTCGGAGAGTGCTTCTTTCGTCCATCTATGGAGCGGCTATTACATCCGTGAAATTTGATGGAGTACTGCATGAATTTTCCGCTATATCCGGAGTCAAAGAAGATGTCACTGATATCATCCTGAACATGAAAGGGGTCCGGCTAAGGCTGCATGAAGATGGGCCCAGAACCCTTCACATAGACTTTTCCGGTAAAGGGACTGTTAAAGCAGGGGATATTATCACGGATGAAACGGTTGAAATTTTGAATCTGGAGCACCACATAGCGACCCTTTCGGATACGGCGGTGTTCAGGGCCGAGTTGATGGCTGATATCGGTAAGGGGTATGTCCCTGCCAGTCGAGAATTAGAGATAGGCCAGCCGGAAGGAACAATCAATATTGATGCCATGTTTTCCCCCATCAAAAAGGTTGCCTACGCAGTTACAAACGCCCGCGTTGGTCACATAACAGATTACGACAAGCTGACACTCGAGGTGTGGACGGATGGCAGTATCCAACCCGAAGATGCCATTGCCTACGCGGCTAAGGGTTTAAAGGAACAGATGAATGTGTTTATCAATTTTGATGAGCGCGAGGAGATGGAGGAGCCGAAAGAGCTTGTTGAAGAAGACGGCATAAGCGAGAACCTGTTTAAGGGGGTTGATGATCTTGAGCTTTCGGTAAGATCAGCTAATTGTCTGAAAAATGCCGGCATCCAATATATAGGAGAGCTTATTCAAAGGTCAGAATCGGAGATGCTAAAGACACAGAACTTCGGAAGAAAGTCTTTGAATGAAATAAAGGATATCCTTGCCGAGATGGGACTCAATCTGGGCAGCAAGGTGGATTTTCAAGCTCCCGGCAGTGAAAATGAGGGTGTGCAAGAATAATATTGTAAAGGGGTAGTGCTCAATGCGTCACAAAAAAGCCGGAAGAAAACTTGGCAGGACATCAAGTCACAGGAAGGCCATGATGAGAAATCTCGTGACTTCCCTCCTTGAACTCGAGAAGGTAACCACGACCGATGCGAAGGCCAAGGAACTGAGAGGCGTTGCCGATAAGATGATAACGCTGGGTAAGAGAGGTACTCTCCACGCGAGGAGACAGGCGCTGTCTTTTATCAGGGATAACAGCGTTACAAAAAAAGTGTTTGAAGAATTATCAACTCGTTACAATGAAAGAGCGGGGGGGTATACGCGAATTATTAAGATAGGCAACAGAGTGGGAGACAATGCCCCCGTTTCCGTGATAGAGTTGATGCCGGATGAGAAGAAGAAAAGTATAAAGAAGAAAAAAATCACTGGCTAAACAGATAGACAAATGTGATCTTTAAGGGCAGGGGTTTCCGCTGCCCTTTTTTATTTCTTGATTTTTGAGTGAGAAGGATTATAATCAGCCAAGATGTTCCGGTATGTGGGGAGAGCTTTTAATACATTCTTTATGGGTGGTGACAAGGAGGTTGTGAGTGATGGGAGAAGAGAGAATTGGAGAGGTAATGAAGTTCTTTGCGAAACCGAGCGTTGCGGCGGTTAAGATTACATCAGGAGAATTGCTCGCAGGTGATACAGTCAGATTTGTCGGTCATACCACGGATTTCGAAGACAGAATTGACTCTATGGAAATCGATAATGACCAGATACAAAAGGCAACGGCGGGTGATTATATAGGAATCAAGGTTTCTGACAGAGTTCGCCCCGGAGATGAGATGTTCAGGATTATTCCGGAGTAACTCTGTTAATAAGACCATCTATCGACCGGGAATGGATTGAATCCCCGGTGATAGGTCTGTGCTAAAGTAAGGTTTGGAGGCCATGGGTAGAAGTGTGAATCCTGTGGTCTTTTTGTTTGGAGTGTATGCATGCAGTACCATCTCTCGTATCTTGACGGATTGAAACGAAGTGGAATACGTCTGGATCTGGCCCCCATCTCAAGGCTTCTCGGCCGTCTTGGAAATCCCCAGAATGATTATAAAACGGTACTGATAGGGGGCACCAACGGTAAGGGATCCACAGCGGCGATTCTCTCTTCCATATTAACTCATGAAGGCATGAAGGTTGGCCTCTATACATCCCCGCACCTGTCCGACTTCAGGGAACGAATAAGGATAAATAATCACATGATCCCCTGGGATACGCTTTGCGTTCTCATAGATAATGTGCGCAAGAAAGCGAGAGAAGATGTCACCTATTTCGAATTTGCAACAGCGCTGGGGTTTTTGTATTTTTCGCGGTGTAAGGTGGATATGGCGATTATTGAAGTGGGTATGGGTGGGAGGCTTGACGCTACGAACCTTGCATCTCCAATGGTATCCGTAATAACCAATATTTCCATGGAACATCAGAGCTATCTCGGCAATGACCTGAAGTCAATTGCTGCCGAGAAAGGAGGAATCATAAAGAAAGGAGGTATCTGCGTAACGGGTGCCAGAGGACGCAAAGTGATTGATGCCCTTGAGGGGATCTGTCGCCAGAGAGATGCTGTCCTCTATAGGACAGGCAGGGACATAAGGACCAGAAAATCCAAGAGGGGAACTTTTTTCTACTATGGAATTAATAAAAGCTATCGTGGTCTCAGTCTCTCACTTGCCGGTAGGCACCAGACAGAAAACGCAGCCCTCGCGCTCGCGGTAGTTGAAGTTATGGTGGCAGAAGGTATGGACATTGATGACAGCTCCGTGGTTGACGGGCTAAGAAGTGTCAGGTGGGAGGGGAGACTGGAAATTGTATCAGATGAGCCACGGATAGTGCTGGATGGGGCGCATAATCCAGCGGGAATTACATGTCTGTGCGAGGCCCTCGTAACAGATTTTTCCTACAGGAAGCTGATAGTGGTGTTCGGTGTGCTTGGTGACAAGGATTATGTCTGGATGTTAAAGAGATTGATGTCTCTGTCGGACAGGATTGTGCTCACGAAACCCAATGAAGAAAGGGCGGTATGTACAGCGGACCTGTTGTCAGTCGCTACCCCATATGGTGATCGGATTGAGGTCGCGGACGATCCATGTGATGCCCTTGCAAGGGCCCGTTCTTTTGCCCGCGCGGGAGATATTATCTGCGTTACTGGCTCACTCTATCTTGTGGGAGAGATAAGGAAGAATCTGTGTTTGGCCTTCCGGAAAACAGGTTTTTGTGGTAACACACGGAGTTGAGGGTAATGTAGATCTGAACTAAGGGATACTTTAGTGAGAAAAAGATGCATACAGCTATTCATGTCGATGCTTTTGTTGTTGTGCTGGGGCTCTTCCTTTGCCTCGGTGCCGGATATGCCGGGGCGAGTGGATATTGAAGCTGACAGAATGGCGTATAATAGCGATACCCTGATATACAGGGCCAGTGGCAACGTCATCATCACATTTGAGGATGGCTACATTAAGGCGGATAAAGTCATCTTCAACAGGATGACGAATGAAGCTGAGGCTCAGGGCAATGTATTCATAAAGAGCGGAGAGGATATCCTTGAAGGAGAAAAAGCGCAATTCAATATCGACAGCGAAACAGGCATCATGTCCGATGGGAAGATGTTCCTTGACAAAAATCACCTCTATCTTCAAGGGAAAACCATGGAGAAGAAGGCCGATGCGACCTATTATCTGAGGGATGGCCAGGCAACGACCTGTGATGGCGAGAATCCCGACTGGAAGTTTACCGGCAGAGAGATGGAAGTTACCATTGACGGATACGGAACCATCAAACGTGGAAGCTTTCAGGTGAACGGTGTTCCCGCCCTTTATATTCCTTATCTGATATTTCCCGCGAAGACTACGAGACAGACAGGCCTGCTTTTCCCCAGGATTTCATATTCGCGCGACAAACTGGGCTGGGATGTTGGAATTCCTTTTTACTGGGCTGTTTCAGAAAACACCGACGCGACCTTTTATCAGCGCTATATGGACAAGAGGGGATTCCAGGAAGGGGTGGAGTTCCGGTATATTGTCGGCGAACATTCATATGGCACCATGTATGCCGACTATCTTAATGACACGAAGGAAGTGTCAGAATCCGAAGGGGCTGCCGTTCTGCACAGGGACTGGAGAGAAGACCATAAAAGATGGTCATATTATCTGGATCACGAAACGACATTCAGCCCGGGTTTTTACCTGAAGACAGATATAAAAAGAGTATCGGACAGGTGGTATTTCAGGGATTTCGATTCGTACAACTATTATCTGGCGCATTATAGAGAGAACGATACACGAAGGTTCGGCGGGGTGTCATTCGATGCAGATAAGTCCCTGACATCACTACAGTCAACGGCGCGCCTTGTGAAAAACTGGAGTCTGTTTAACATGACCACGCTTATGGAATATACGGATAATTTCCAGAGCTACTCCAACGATGAAACACTACAGAAATATCCGGAGGTTACCCTTACCGGTCTAAAGCAGCCCATCCTTGATTCTCCCTTCGATTTTGAGTTGACATCATCATACGGGTATTATTACAGGACTACGGGATACAGGGGGCATTTGTTTGATGCCTATCCGGAGTTTTCACTACCTCTCTCGTTTGGGGATTACCTGGAATTTATACCATCTCTCGGGATGAGAGAGACGACATGGAGAAGCTCATACAGCGGGCCTGTCGCGGGGAAAGAGGACAAAGATGGCAGCCGGGAGCTGTACACCCTCGGAGCGACACTTTCCAGTGAAATACACAGGGTGTTTGATGTGGGAGGGGAGGTAGTAGACAAGATACGGCACGGCATTACCCCGGAGTTGACACACTCATATATCCCCTATGTAGATCAGGAAAACATCCCTGATTTTCTAAGTGTGATAGCGGAGACAAACACAGTAACCTGGTCGCTTACCAACATACTGATTGCCAGATTGAAGGATGAGGAGAGTGGTGATGTTTCCTACAGTGAATTCCTCAGGCTGAAATTGAGTCAGTCGTATGATATCAGAGAGGCAAGAAAGCATCGCGGAAGTCCCACGACCGAAAAGAGGCCATTTGGCGATATCCTCGCCGAGCTTAATTTTGATCCCTTTCAGTATTTCTCAATTGAAGCGGATGCACAATTCAACGTCAACGCCGGTGAATGGGAAGCAATGAATTCCCGCTTCCAGATAAGTGACGAGCGCGGAGATTCCCTGACAGCGGAGTACAGATATACGCAGGATTCAGTGGAGGAAATAAATCTCACTTTCAAGGGAAAGGCGACCGAATCCCTTGATCTGATGTATGTCCTGAGGAAAGATTTACTCGACAAAAAAACCCTGGAAGTAACTTACGGAGTAGATTATCACAAGCAGTGCTGGAGCGTGGCGTTAAGCTATTCCGATTCGCCTGATGACAGAAGCTTTATGATGATCTTTTCACTCTATGGCCTTGGGAAGGTTGGCAGAGTGAGCGGCGGGAAGCCGCAATGGTAACAATTTATGGATTTTTCCTTGACAAACACGCCATAATTACATATCCTCCGCCTCTTTGAGTATAGAATACAGGTGAATTTATGAAGACATACAGTGCAAAGAAGGAAAGTGTAGAAAGAGAATGGTGCCTTGTTAACGCCGACGGTAAAGTGCTGGGCAGGCTTGCCGCAGAGATAGCAAGACGTTTGAGGGGAAAACACAAACCCGTCTATACCCCGCATATTGACACCGGGGATTTTATAGTAGTAGTAAACGCGGAGAAGGTGTCCTTTACAGGTAAAAAACTTACCGATAAGATCTACTATCATCACACCGGTTATCCAGGTGGGCTGAAATCAACGACAGCCGGCAAGATGCTGGCGGAGAAACCGGAAGAGCTGTTGCTAAGCACAGTCAAGGGGATGCTCCCGAAGAACAATCTGGGGAGACAGATGCTGAAGAAGCTCAAGGTGTACAGGGGGGATAAGCACCCGCATATGGCCCAGATGATCAAACCGCTGGAAATATAGATCAGGAGAGAACGAATGTCAGCAAAAAGCTATTATGCCACAGGCAAGAGGAAGTCCTCGATAGCAAGGGTATGGATGAAAGAAGGTAGTGGTACCTTTGTAGTCAATAAAAGAAATTTTGATGATTATTTTACCCGTGATATATTAAAGAGACTGGTGCTGCAGCCTCTCGATATGACCGAAAAGACAGATAAATTCGATTTCTATATCAATGTCAACGGAGGTGGAAACTCCGGTCAGGCGGGTGCTATCAGACACGGTATATCCAAGGCCCTCGTGGAGTATAATGAGGAGTTTAAATCCGTTCTTAAGAAGGCAGGGTTTCTGACAAGGGATGCCAGGGTAAAAGAAAGAAAGAAATACGGCCAGCCGGGTGCGAGAAAGAGATTCCAATATTCGAAGAGGTAAATTCAGAAATACCAAGAGGGGGCTATGGCCCCCTTTTCTTATTTGGAGGCTGTATTTATGTTGAAAGTGGGGATATACGGGGGAAGCGGTTATACAGGTCAGGAGCTGTTAAGGGTCTTAACAGGTCACCCCGATACGGAAGTAGTCGCCATCACTTCAAGGAAATTCAAGAACATTCCGGTTTCGGAAGTATACCCGGTATTTGCCGGCATTACAGACCTGAGATTTGCAGACTCGGCCGTTGAGAAGCTTGTGACAGCCTGTGATGTTGTGTTTCTGGCGCTTCCGCACACAGAGGCCATGAAGGTGGTGCCGGAATTTGTTGCTGCAGGAATAAAGGTTATAGATCTGAGCGCCGATTTCCGGTTGAGGGATGTAGCGGTATATGAAGAATGGTATGCAAAACACACATCTCCAGATCTGATGCCTAAGGTTGTCTATGGCCTCCCTGAATTGTACAGAGATGATCTGAAGGGTGCGCAGTTAGTCGCCAATCCAGGCTGTTATCCCACGGGGATCATCCTCGGACTTGCGCCGTTGTTAAAAAACGGGTGCATTAACACTTCATCGATTATAGCGGATTCAAAGTCGGGTGTAAGCGGAGCCGGACGGGAGCTGCAACTTGGTTCGCTCTTTTGTGAAGTGAATGAGGATTTCAAGGCGTACAAGATAGGGTCACATCGTCACACACCGGAGATAGAGCAGGAGCTTGGTCGCATTGCAAATAAGGCCATAACGGTCTCCTTTACCCCGCATCTTGTCCCGATAAGCAGGGGAATTCTCAATACAATCTACGCGGATCTTCATGGTGATGTGTCCGAGGCTGAAATATTTGATATCTACGAGAAGTTCTACGGTAATGAGAAATTTGTAAGAATATGCAAACCGGGCAGTTTGCCGAATATCTCCTCGGTCAGGGGTTCCAATAACTGTGATATAGGTATCGTTGTTGACGGACGTACAGGAAGGGTGATCATTGTATCAGCCATAGACAATCTGGTAAAGGGTGCCTCTGGTCAAGCGGTACAGAACATGAATCTTATGTGTGGACTTTCGGAGGACGCCGGGCTGGATCACATATCCCTGTTTCCTTAAAGACCCCGTGACAGTTGCAAGAAAGCTGCCTGTCGCTGATTGGAAGATTATAATATGAGCTTGAGATTATATAATACACTGACCAAAAAAAAAGAAGAATTTGTCCCAATCAAAGAGGGGAAGATAGGAATCTATGTCTGCGGAATAACAGCCTATGACGTTTGCCATATCGGGCATGCCAGGTCGGCGGTGGTTTTCGACGTGATTTACAGATATCTAAAATATACAGGTTACGATGTAACATATGTAAAGAATTTTACTGATGTTGATGACAAGATCATCGGGAAGGCAAATGCGGAAGGCACGGATATATATGATATATCGGAAAGATATATAAAGGAACATAACGAAGATATGGACCACCTTGGAGTGACCAGGCCTACGATAGCTCCCAGGGCAACTGAGAACATAAAGGGAATGATCCGGTTGATAGATACCCTTATGGAAAAAGGGCTTGCCTACGTTGTCGATGGAAATGTGTATTATTCAGTTGATAAATTTGAAGGATACGGAAAGCTGTCAGGCAGAGGTCTGGATGATATGCTGGCCGGCGCGAGAATAGAGGTGGATGAAAAGAAGATGGATCCCTTCGATTTTGTGCTGTGGAAGTCCAGCAAGGAAGGAGAGCCTTGGTGGAACAGTCCCTGGGGGAGGGGAAGGCCGGGATGGCATATAGAATGCTCCGTAATGAGTCAGAGGTATCTCGGAGATACCTTCGATATCCATGGAGGGGGTGAAGACCTGATATTCCCGCATCACGAAAATGAGATAGCCCAGTCCGAGGGTGCCACGGGGAACCAGCTTGCTCGCTACTGGATGCACAATGGTTTTATTAAGATTGAAAGTGAAAAGATGTCGAAGTCTCTGGGGAACACTTTGACAATAAAGGAAATATTGATCGCCTATCACCCCGAAGTAGTGAGATTATTTATCCTTCAGAGTCACTATAAGAGTTATATAGATTTTTCAGATGCCTCCATATCCGAGGCAAGAGTGGGCATGGGGAGATTTTATGCCACGTTGAAGAACATAAGGGATGTGTATGATGAAGACGTGGACTTATCCGAGATGTCCGAAAACGATCTTGCCGGAGAGGACGAGGAAGTATTCAAGAAGATAAGCGTCCTTCCTGACAGATTCAAAGAGGCCATGGATGATGATTTCAACACAGCCATGGCCCTTGGGTACATGTTTGAAGCTGTCCGGGTTACAAACGGATATATCTCAAAGAATTCTGTACCCACCAGGGAATACTTTTTTGTCCTGAACGAGGTGAGAGGACATATCAGAGAGGTGGGCAAGGTGTTGGGGCTGCTTCTGGAAGATCCTGAAGAGTATTTTGAAAAAGACAAAGAGAGGGAAGTCAGGAAAGCCGGGCTGGATGTGGAAGAGGTGGAGCGGCTGATTGATGAGAGGAAAAAAGCCAGAGAATCCAAGGACTGGGGCCGCGCCGATGAATTGAGACACCTGCTGGATGCCACGGGGGTTGTCCTCAAGGATACGGCAGATTCAACCACATGGAAGGTTGGATAATAAAACAGCACCTCATTCTATGACTATATCCACGACCTCGAATTCTCTAACCCCACCAGGTGTATTCACCTTAACTTCATCCCCTACTTCTTTTCTGAGAAGCGCCTTGCCGATGGGAGAAGTGACAGATATCTGATTTCGGCTCATGTCAGATTCAAATGGTCCTACAAGTTGATAGCGTGTTATCTTTGCCGTGTGAGTGTCCTCTATTGTGACAGTCGTCCCGAAAACAACTCTGTCATCTGACAGATCCTTGAGATCAATAATATTTGACATGGCAAGATTATTCTCTATCTCCTGGATCTTCCCCTGGATAAATGACTGTCTCTCCTTTGCCGCCGAGTATTCGGCGTTTTCCGAGATATCACCATGTTCCCTGGCCACTTCAATATCCCTTATATTTTCCGGCACCTCGACCTTTCTGAGACGGGCCAGCTCTTTTTTTAATCTTTCAAATCCGGTCTTTGTTATAGGAAATTTGTTCATACCGCCAACTCCAAATTGCGACCTGTAGAGCAGACCGCCGTAAAAATAGTAATGCACAGAGTCAGCATCACTCAACTCTATGCATCGGTTATAGACATACACCATCCCATACGCTTTTTCAACCTGTTGTGTGAAAAACCAGCAGGAAACCGACAAACTGCTATATTTACAGAAACAGTCAAATGGTTGAGGGGGTAAAGTGCGTTGAGTTGGAAGATAATCGTTATGGTTTCAGCAAGTTACAAATATCGAAATGGCGGATGTCCAATTACTTTGCTGATAACAAATATGATGGTGAATTTAGCCACTTGACTACTCAACAATTCAAACACTTAACGAAGTCTGATTTATATGTTTTGCGATTGATATTTTAGCGTGTCCATATTAAAATGAGTAAAATCTGTTGTGAAGAGGTAAAATAAAAAACGACCGTTCGGTGTCATGAAAAAAGACAACATAGTCCAATATCCCATTCCCATCCGTGAGTGGGCGGAAGATGACAGGCCCCGCGAAAAACTGCTCAAATACGGAGAAAACACCCTCAGTAATGCGGAACTTCTGGCCATTCTGATCCGGACGGGGACGCCCGGCAGGAGCGCTGTTGATATTGGAAGAGAACTGCTACACAGGTTCAAATCACTCCGCGCGATGAGCAGTGTCGATATTTCCGAATTCAGGAAGATCAACGGTCTCAAGAACGCAAAAATAGCGCAGATCAAGGCGGCCATTGAGCTGGGCCGACGCATGCAGAGCGAGGAAAAAACACTTGCGGAGCCTGTCAGGCATTCATCTGATGTGGCAAATCTGCTCATGCCTCTGATGAGGGATTTAAAGAAGGAACGTTTTGTCCTGTTGCTACTCGACGGAAGAAACGCTATATCAGATACGATAGATATTGATTACGGCACAGTTGACAGGGCAAATCCATATATCAGGGACATAATTCAAACGGCTATCAGACACGAGGCGCCATCGATCATCGTCGCCCACAACCATCCCTCCGGCGCGACAGTCCCCAGTGAAAATGACAAGGCATTTACAAGAAGCCTTATGATGGCAACGAAGGCAACAGGCATAAGCTTTTTTGATCACATTATTATCGGGAATGACAACTACTTCAGCTTCGCTGACAAGGGATTTATCGGAGAGTACGAGACGAAGGCGATCAGAGAGTTGTGACCATTTCGCAAAAAGGAGAGCCTTGAGTAACTCTGGGGATACAGGGACTAAAGGCGAAAAAATTTGTGAGATCCGGAGTGTAATTACTGATATGGATAGCATAAAGAAAAGAAACACAGTTCAGCTGACGGATAATGATGAAATAAATCAATTATTAAACAAGGTGGTTTCCTCGGTAAGGGATTTTACGGAGGGACAGCTGAAAAAGATAAAAAGTCTCACTCAAATAGGTGCAGCCCTGTCGGCTGAACACAACATAGACCGTTTGCTCGAAATGATTGTGGATGAGGCGAGAAGATTTACCAATGCCGATGGCGGGACTCTTTATATTATGAGTGATAATGAAAAGACGCTTCAATTTGCGATCGTTCAGAACGATTCATTGAAAGTGAGGATGGGTGGAACGGCGAAGAAAATTATCTGGGACCCCGTCGAATTGTATAACGAGGACAATACACTTAATTACTCAAATGTTTCCTCTTATGCGGCACTTTCCGGTGAGGTGGTAAATATTTCCGATGTTTATCATACGGAAAAGTTCAATTTTGAAGGAACGTGCCAGTTCGATTCCGAAACAGGTTATCGTTCCCAGTCCATGCTGGTAGTTCCCATGCGGGACCACAAAAATAATGTTATAGGAATCCTTCAACTTTTAAATGCCAGGGATAAGGAAAAGAAGAAAACGATAGCTTTTTCTATGGAATGCCAGGAACTGACAGAAGCGTTGGCCTCCCATGCGGCCATAGCGCTTACTAATAATCGGCTAACCAAAGACCTGCAGAATCTGTTTGAATCTTTCGTAAAAACAATAGCGACGGCAATTGATGAGAAATCTCCATATACTGGTGACCATGGGCGACGAGTGGTGGAATTAACCATGTTCATCGCCGAAAAGATTAACGAGGCTGAGAAAGGACCGTTTAAAGATGTTCATTTTGATAAGGATCAGATGAATGAACTCAGGATTTCAGCATGGCTTCACGATGTTGGCAAGGTGGCAATTCCTGAATATGTAATGGATAAACCGTCAAAGTTAAAGACAGTATATGATCGGATTGAATTGATAAAAACTCGCTTCGAGGTAGTAAAGAGGGACTTGGAGATCAATCTGCTTAAAAACGGCCAAAGCAGGAATAGTATTTCCAATGGCGGGACTTATTCTGAAGATCATGAAAACGAATTGATGGGCTTGAAGGAGGATTATCATTTTCTATGCGCCTTAAATAAAGGCTCTGAGTTTGTGTCGGATGAGGATATTAAACGGGTGCAGGAAATTGCCGGGAGAAAATGGATAATGGAAGGCGAGACACAGGTGTTACTCAGGGATGATGAAATCCAAAGCCTGAGCACCCGCAAAGGGACGCTTACGGATGATGAGAGAGAGGTTATTAATAATCATGCCGCAATCACATTTAAAATGCTCTCACAGATGCCGTTCCCCAAAGAGTTGAAAAATGTTCCGGCTTATGCAAGTTCTCATCATGAGCGTCTTGATGGTACAGGCTATCCCCTGGGATTAAAGGGAGATGAGATCTCTCTTCAGACAAGGATTTTAGCATTGGCGGATGTCTTTGAAGCTTTAACAGCCAGAAATCGGCCATACAGGGAAGGAAATACGGAGTCTCAGGCAATCAAAATCCTCGAATTTATGGTAAAGGACAACCACCTCGATGCAGACATATTTAACCTTTTTGTAGAAGAAAAACTCGGGAAATTATAGGGACATCCAAGAAGAGTTTGATCAAAGAGGCAGCCGTTCTTCACTTGATAGTCCAGCCCCCGTCCACAGGAAGAATTTGACCGGTAATCATGTCGGCCAGGTCGGAAACCAGAAAGAGCGTCGCATAGGCAACCTCATCCAGTGTTGCCATCCGTCCCATGGGAATGCTGCCCAGGACGTACTCTTTGAAATCCTTGTCCCTGAGCATGCCTTCGGTAAACGGGGTGAGTACAAAAGTTGGGGCAACGGCATTGACGGTAATATTGTGCTCCGCCCATTCCAGGGCAAGAGTCCGCGTGAGCTGGTTTAGACCGCCCTTACTGGTGCAGTAAGCGGCCCGCAGCGGAAGGGCGACGATGCCCGCCTGGGAGGAAATGTTGACAATCTTTCCACCTCCCCGTTTGATCATTTCGATGCCGGCCGCCTGGGACACGAAAAAAAGGGCCTTCAAATTGATGTCCATGACATCGTCCCAGTTTTTCTCGGTCACCTCTTCAGGCCTCTGAGGCCGGTTGATTCCCGCGGAATTTACCAGGATATCAATGGTTCCAAAATCCCGGACCACCGCATCAACCAGTTCCCGGGCAGCACCGGATATGGTGATATCAATAGCCTTGTATACGGTTTTGATGCCCTCGGCCTCCAGGGTGTCGGACAGGGCTTTCAGCTTTTTCTCCGAGGTCCCGTGGATAAACAGTTTCGCACCGGCGTCGCCGAGGGCCCTGGCAACCGCACCGCCAATTCCGCCTGAAGCGCCGGTGACGAGTGCGACCTTGTTTTCAAATGACAGATCTAAACGTTTTATCATGCATATTTCCCCTTTCGCATATAACGGCAATTTTGTACGAAGACTCTTTTGTGGCGCGCCGGCAGTTAATAGTGGCAGCTTTTTCTAAAAAAATGGATCCGTAATTTCTGCTATACTTCAAAAAGTATAGAGATGACGCTCCCTGTGTGTCAAGAAAAAAGTAAAGGCAGGTCTACGTTTGGCTTATGTTGTCGGTGCTGATGTTCAGGAAGGATGGTTTGATGGCGATTGGTGCCGAAGTTGGCACGTAGCGGCTACAGATCTACTGGTAGCGTAGTGGAAGGGATGAAAAAGGAACTCCAGAAAGGCCGCGAACTGCGTGAACGATATGAAGAAATAAAGGGGGAATGCTTGATAAGCAAAACGGAGAATTGGCCCTCTCTTTAGGAATCAAGAATAAATAAGTTATACAGATTGCGCCGTAATTTTGTTTGTTTTCAAGGCGTGTTGAAGCACGCATAACGTGTTATGTAAGCTTTGACACAACACAGGAAACAAGCAAAAGGACAAGCAAGGTGTATGAGTTATTTCTTCTTGCTGACTTAGCTGAAGGGCATGACATATCTATACATCATCCAGAAATGTGAAAAGGTTCCCATCATGACAAAGACATGGAAAATTTCATGAAACCCGACGATCCGGGGCCAGGGATCGGGTTTCTTTATCGCATAGATTACGGCGCCCGCGGTATAAAACAACCCGCCAACGAGCAACCATGTCATTCCCCCGAGATGAAGGGTTTTTATCAAAGGCCATATGGCCACGATGGCCAGCCACCCGGTGGCGATATAAATCAATGTGTAAAGCCACCGAGGAGCCTGCATCCAGAAGACTTTCATGAGGATGCCGATCGCGGTCAATCCCCATATGACTCCGAACAGACTCCATCCCCAGGCGCCTCTCAGAGGAATAAGACATATAGGCGTATACGTGGCCGCGATAAGTATAAATATCATCATGTGATCGATCTTTCTCAGACACAGTGTAGCCTTTTCCGAAACGGGGAGCCAGTGATACAGTGTGCTCGCGGTATAGAGCAGGATCATGCCCGCACCAAAGATGGAAAATGCCACTATGTGGACGGGCTTGACGGGATGGGTAGATCCCCATATCAGGAATATCAGCCCGACCACGGCAAGGACGAGACCTATGAAATGAGTGAGCCCGCTGATCGGATCCCTCAATTTTATCAAGTAACTTATCAAGTAACTGCTCTCCGACTCCCTGTCAGGGTTGCAAAAACTTCTCAGTAGTTGAAAAATATAACACACACGTGACATGGACCACTTCAGGTCTGCAGGGAGCAACCTGCAACACCCTACGCCGATACTAATGTGCTTTAAAGCATGTTGTCAATTATAAACTATAAAATAATAGTAACGTGACGAAAAAATATCCGCGGTGTTGGCGATTATGTATGCCCTGAGGTTTGGTAATAATGGGTTTACCCTGAATCTTCTTAAGGGTCAGGTTAAAGGTCCTCAAAAAACACTTGCATTATGTTCATATTATTATAAAAGAAGCAACGAGTATCAGAATATTCTATTGTAACAGGAAAGGAAACAGAAAATGCAGATAGCGCGTTTGAGATGGCTCTACATACCGCTTGTTATCATGGCATTGATCGCCATGCAGGCTTGCCAGAAAGAGGCGGAATATCCAGAAGGAACCATTGCGGTAGTCAATGGGGCGGTAATCACACAGGAAGATCTCGATACGGAGTTGTCCATGGTGCGTCAGCAGTTCGCCGGAATGGATCAGGTAAGTGATGAACAACTCGCGAAAATCAAGGAGGATCTCGTTGAGAGCCTGATATCCAGCAAGGTGCTCTATCAGGAGAGTCAGAAAAAAGGGATAGAGATTGACGGTGTGACGATAGATGAACGGTTTGCGGTTATGAAAAAACAATTTCCGAAGGAATCGGATTTCAAGGGAATGCTGGAGAAAATGAGACTTACTGAAGATACCCTGAGGGAGCAGTTGCGTAGAGGTATGGCAATTCAGAGGCTCATAGAACAGGAAGTAATAAGCAAATTCGAGATATCGGAGAAGGACGTGAAGGACTATTACGACTCACACGTGGATAACTTCAAACAGCCTGAGAAGATCAAGGCAAGCCATATCCTTGTCAAGGTAGAGCCTGACGCTGATGAATCAGTCAAGGCAAAAGCTCTCAAGAAAATCAAGAAGATACAAAATGAACTGAAAAAAGGTGCAGATTTTAAGCAACTCGCCAGGAAATATTCAGATTGCCCCAGCGGCGCCAAGGGTGGTGACCTCGGTTACTTCGGAAAGGGACAGATGGTAAAGTCCTTTGAGGATGCGGTGTTCTCCCTGAAACCTGGAGAAACAAGTGATATAACCGAAACCGACTTTGGCTATCACCTGATAAAGGCCGGAGACAAAAAAGCCGGGGCACTGACCGAATACAAGGATATAAAGGAGAAACTTATCCAGTACCTGAAACAGATGAAAACCAAGGAAGAGATGCAGGAATATATTGATGGTCTTAAGGAAAAAGCAAAGATAGAGAAATTTCCCTCTGCGGCGGAAAAGCAGGACCAGGCTGGTTGAACCACACCACATGGATGCAGGATGACAGGATTCCGCTTCGCAACAGCCCAGGCCCGGCCTTGGATGCCGGGCTTGGCTGTTGGCGTTAAAGGCTGCTTTGACATTGCAAGACTTTTTGAACCCTATTAGAAATTCACCCTGTTAAGGCCTTTCAAACCAAGTATTTTTCTGGCTTCCTGCGGTGAGGCCGGCTCGATTCCCAGTTCCCTGGCGATACAGATGATCTTAGTCACCTGCTCAGAGCTGCTTTTCGCAAGAATACCCTTATCCAAATAGAGGTTATCTCCCAGACCTACCCGGGCATGGCCACCCATTATCAGTGATTGGGTGCAGATAGGTAATTGTGTCTTGTCAGCCACACACACCGAGAACTCAAAATCGCCTATTGCCTTTCGTGCTGTTTCAACTAAAAACCCCCGTTTTTTGTTGTTTTTCACGAAAATGGGGTTAAAGTTGGGTTAGGAAGCAGAGCGTAGGATCTCTTTGTACCCCACAGTAGGGCATTCCACTGGATTCCCAATCGGGGTCGGAAATGGCAAAAGTCTTGAGGGGCTTGATTAGCAATAATTAGTAAGACAGGATAAAAAGGCCAAAATCGGGGATGGGGATTGAAAATTAATTTATCGACACAAAAAAAGAGGAGGTACAGTTTGTGCCGTAACTCCTCAATATTATTCATGGTAGTCCCACGGGGAATCGAACCCCGGTTTCCGGCGTGAGAGGCCAGCGTCCTAACCGCTAGACGATGGGACCATGATTAAAGGCAGGAATCTAATGAGGAAAGAACCTTCCCACTCCCGATTCATATAGTCAGACCTACTTCGCTGAAAATCAGCTTAGACGGGGGCAAATTAGACAAATATTCCTGAAAAGTCAAGGTTTATTTCGCGGTTGCCGGTCGCACGTCAATACCGGGAAAATTAGATTTATGATTTCAATCAAAGAAAACAATCATCTGAGGGTGCACGCATTGTCATTTGCATCATCATTTCTCATCCGAAGAATGGTGGAATTCTCTTGACATTAGATCAAATTTGTAATTATGTTGCATTCTTTTTTCAGGTATGTTTTTCACAGGAAGAGCTTTGCAGATCAACATCTCAAATATTCCCGAAGAGGGGTTGAATCTCCGGTTCTCGAAAAGTGGGGAATGGTTGCACCGGTCCCTGCCGACGGGCGATGATTGTGGTTTTAAAGTGCATGAGATTGACGTGCAATGTTTTGTAGAAAAGATCTTGAAGAACGTGTCAATCAAGGGCAGAATAGATACCGGTATTGAACTTGAGTGTTGCAGATGTCTGGCGGAGTTCGACCTGCCCGTAGAGATTGAATTCAAATATGTCCTCATGCCTGCTGGCGATCTGGGGGAAAAAGAACTGGAACTGACATACGAAGACCTGGAACACAGTTATTATGAAACTGATACAATCAATCTCGGGCAGATCATAGCCGAACAGGTGGTACTGCAGATCCCGGTCAAACCACTTTGTACTGTTTCCTGCGAGGGGCTTTGCCCAGTTTGCGGGATAAATCGAAACATAGAGAAGTGTGGTCATGAAACGCAGCAGAAAATCAGTCCATTTGCTGCGTTGAAAAATTTTAAGGCAAAGAAGGAAAGGTAGTTATATCATGGCAAATCCAACCAATAGACATTCGAGAACAAGGAGAAATAAAAGAAGATCTCACGATGCCCTTGACCCTGTCAACACCTCCGTATGCTCGCAATGCAGTGAACCGAAGCTGCCCCACCGCGTATGTCCTCACTGTGGTTATTACAAAGGTCGAGAAGTGATTTCTGTTGAATAGATTTTCCCGAAGCTGGCACTAAGTGGGTGAAGAATTATGGATAAAGTAGGCATAGTCTTTCCCGGTCAGGGCTCGCAGTACGTAGGTATGGGAAGGGAACTTTACGAGGAGTTTCAAGAGATAAGGGAGGTCTTCTCGGAAGCGACGAAAGCACTCGACATCGACATCGCGAAGCTTTGTTTTGAGGGGCCTCAGGATGTTCTTGATCTGACGTCAAACACTCAACCGGCGGTATTGACAGTAGACGTTGCCATCTACCGGGTATTTGAAAAGGAGACAGGTATAGAACCGGCGGTCATGGCGGGACACAGCCTCGGGGAATATGCCGCCCTCTGTGCCTCAGGAGCCATCGATTTTTCCGATGCTGTCAGGCTTGTATATGCAAGGGGACAATACCAGCAGGAGGCAGTGCCACCGGGTGAGGGCTGCATGGCGGCCATTATTGGCCTGGACAGGAGTTTGGTCGAAGAGATCTGCCGGAATACACCCAAAGATCTCGGTGTGGTCGCGTTGGTGAATATCAACAGCCCTGGTCAGTTTGTTATTTCCGGTAACACAGCAGCGGTCGAAAAGGCCTTAGTGCTGGCGAAGGAGGACGGTGCCCGGATGGGTGTAAAACTCCCAATAAGCGTTCCCTGCCACTGTAGCCTCTTGGATGAAGCGGCTGAAAAACTGGAAAAAGATCTTGATAGTATTTCAATAAAAAACAGTAGAGTAAAGGTAATACCTAACTTTGATCCGGAAACTCTGCATTCGATCGACACTACCAGAAAGCTCATGGCAAGGCAGTTGAATTCGCCCGTAAGATGGCAGGAAACGATAGAACGGATGTACAATATGGGGATAAAGACTGTGGTCGAGACAGGGCCAAAGAGCACCTTGTCAAGCCTGATAAAGAGGATAGACAAGCGTATCAAGACTCTCAACATTGAGGATATGACCTCTCTTGAGTCAGCAATCAATTACTTTAACGGTGGCGAAGCGGCATAGGCATAGGTTCATAGTTACTTTTCCTTCCTGAAACAGATTGAGGGATATCATGGGAACGCCAGGCAGAGAACCTCTGGATGGGAAAATAGCGCTGGTAACAGGGGCCTCGAGGGGTATCGGGAGGGCTATTGCGATAGAGCTTGCCCGTTCGGGAGCCTTTACATTCATAAACTATGCCCGAAATGAAGTGGCTGCCGGCGAGACACTGGATATTGTGGAGGACCAGGGGGGAGGAGGCAAACTGCTGTGCTTTGATGTATCGGACTTCAATGCAGTCCAGAATGCCATAAAGGAAATAAAGGAAGAAAAAGGCAGGATCGACATACTGATAAATAATGCCGGCATAACCTCGGATGGTATTTTTGTGAGAACTAAGCCGGAAACATGGGACAATCTCATAGACACCAATCTTAAAGGGGTCTTCAACTGCTGTCGGTCAGCAACAAGATACATGATGAAGCAGAGATGGGGACGTATCATAAATATTACATCAGTGGTTGCAGTATCAGGGAATGCCGGACAGGTATGTTACTCTGCCTCCAAGGCGGGAATCGTCGGATTGACGAAATCTCTGGCGAGGGAACTGGGGTCAAGAAATATATGCGTTAATGCCGTTGCCCCGGGATTCATTGAAACCGACATGACCGCTTCAATCGATGAAGCAAATAGAGGGAAGGTAATAGACCAGATACCATTGGGAAGAACGGGACTACCTGACGATGTGGCGGGTGTTGTGGCGTTTCTGGTTTCCGGGAAGGCCGATTATATTACCGGACAGTTGATACACATAAATGGTGGACTTTATATGTAATCCCGACTAGTCGGGATTAGTAACCGAAACACCCTTCGCGGTTCAACTGAACTCGCCGAAGACCCGCTGTACAGGCAACCCGCAACAGTTACTTTCAAACACAATGAGGAGGGATTTAAATGACAGTTAATGTTGATGAAAAAGTAAAAGAGGTTATCATTGAGCAATTGAACATTACGGAAGAGGAATGTGTGCCGGAAGCCGCGTTTATAGACGATCTCGGGGCCGATTCTCTTGACATAGTGGAGCTGATTATGGCTATGGAGGACAATTTCGGCATGGATATATCGGATGATGATCTGGTGAAGATACGCACAGTTCAGGATATCATTGATTATATTAAGGAGAGAATGCCGCAGTCATGATTTCAAAAAGAAGGGTTGTAATAACAGGACTCGGAATTGTGAGCCCACTTGGTAATTGCCTGGAAGATTCCTGGAAAGGAATATGTGCCGGGATGCCAGGTGTTGCTGATATTACCAGGTTCGACACAACGGGATTCAAGACAACAATAGCGGGTGAGTTAAAAGACTTTGATCCGCTGACATTCGTAGATTTCAAGGAGCGGCGCAGGCTGGATGATTTTATAATCTATGCCCTGGCAGCCTCGGAGATGGCCTTGAGTGATTCCGGTCTGGTGATAGATGACAGAAATGCAGAGCGGGTGGGTGTTATCCTGGGGACAGCAATTGGTGGCCTGACCACCATGGAAAAGGAAAAAGAGACCATATTCAACCTGGGACCGAAGAAGATGTCTCCTTTCGCGATTCCGGCGGTATTGGCAAACCTTGCTCCGGGTCATGTGTCGATACGGTTTGGCGCGAAGGGTCCCATAAGTTGCGTGGTAACTGCGTGCGCCTCAGGCAATAGTGCCATCAGCGACGCCTTCCGAACTATAGCTTGTGGCTACGCTGACACCATGATAACCGGCGGAACGGAGGCGGCTGTCACCCCTCTTTCAATAGCGGGATTCAACGCCATGAGGGCGATTTCTGCCAGAAACGGGGAACCGGGAAAGGCGAGCAGGCCATTCGAAAGAGACAGGGACGGTTTTATCGTTAGCGAGGGATGTGGCATATTGATCCTGGAAGAGTTGTCTCATGCCCTTGAAAGGGGTGCCAGAATATATGCCGAGATTGCGGGAACAGGATCAACCAGTGATGCGTTTCACATGGCGGCGCCTCCTCCGGGACATGCGGGAGCAGTCAGGTGCATGCGGCTTGCCTTACAGGACGCCGGGATGGAACCCGCAGATATCGACTACATAAATGCTCACGGCACATCAACGCCTCTTAACGACATATACGAAACGGACGCGATAAAAGAGGTTTATGGCGGATACACTGAGAAACTTGCCATCAGCTCGACAAAGTCCATGACAGGCCACATGCTTGGAGCCGCAGGTGGCGCTGAAGCCATCTTTTCTGTGAAGGCTATACAGGAGGGGATTGTACCGCCGACGATAAACCTGGATAATCCCGATCCAAAGTGTGATCTGGATTATACACCACACAAAGCGCGACACAGGGAAATAAGAGCCGCCATGTCGAACACATTCGGATTTGGTGGTGTAAATTCGGTTATTGTATTTAAGAAATTTGAAAGTTAAGAGAATCCACCTTGGAAATCATTATTGGCTCCGATCATGCCGGATTTAATTTAAAGGAAGCGCTCAAAGAGTCTTTCGACGGGATGGTGGATATCGGCGCTTACAGTGAGAATTCTGTAGATTATCCAGACCTTGCCGCCAGGGTGGCCCGTGCGATCTCTTCAGGTGAGTTTGAGAGCGGGATTCTGATCTGTGGCACCGGGGTGGGCATGTCAATAGTCGCAAACAAATTTCCCGGAGTGAGGGCCGCTCTCTGTACGGATACTGATACCGCCCGAATGAGCAGGATGCATAACGATGCCAATGTCCTCGTCCTTGCAGGAAGACGCACGGATGTGAAAACGGCTGTAGGCATTGTCAGGGTATGGTTCAGCACTGAATTTGAAGGCGGGCGTCATAAGAAACGACTCGACAAGATAACAAACATTGAGGAGGAAATTAGATAATGTCCTTTTTGCGGGATAGAGATTCTGAAATAGCCCGGGCTATACTTGATGAAACCAGACGGCAGGCCGGCAAACTCGAACTCATTGCCTCGGAAAATTTCGTGAGCGAGGCGGTGCTTGAGGCCCAGGGTTGCATTATGACGAACAAATATGCGGAAGGGTATCCTGGCAAGAGATACTATGGCGGGTGCGAGTTTGTCGATGTCGCGGAGAACCTTGCCATAGAGCGCGCAAAAAGACTCTTCGGTGCCGATCATGTAAACGTTCAGCCGCACTCCGGAAGCCAGGCGAATATGGCGGTCTATTTCGCCGCGCTCCAACCCGGCGATACTGTCCTCGGAATGAATCTCTCCCATGGCGGGCATTTGACACACGGAAGCCCGGTCAACTTTTCAGGAAGGCTCTACAATGTCGTTTCGTACGGTGTGGACAGAGAAACGGAAACTATAGATTTCAATGAAGTCGAAGATCAGGCAAAACAACATAAACCCAAAATGATTGTTGTTGGCGCAAGCGCCTACCCAAGAACTATCGACTTTCAGGCCTTTCGGGAGATAGCGGACAAAATTGGCGCGGTTATCATGGCGGATATCGCCCACATAGCCGGCCTTGTTGCCGTCGGTCTGCACCCCTCACCCGTTCCGGTGTGCGAGTTTGTCACGACGACGACCCACAAGACACTGCGCGGTCCGCGGGGAGGCATGATCATGTGCAAGGAAGAATTTGCCAAAATATTAAACAGCCGCGTTTTCCCGGGCAGCCAGGGTGGACCGCTGATGCATATCATCGCGGCCAAGGCGGTCGCGTTCAAAGAAGCCCTGGAACCGGAATTCAAAGATTATCAGCTTCAGATTGTGAAAAATGCCAAAGCCCTGGCAGAGGCCATGATAGACAAGGGCCTTCGCCTTGTCTCCGGAGGCACCGATAACCACCTGATCCTGATAGATTTGACTGACAAATGCGTTACTGGAAAAGATGCCGAAGCCGCACTCGACAGGGCAGGGATAACCACAAACAAAAACGGCATACCATTTGACACAAAGGGTCCCATGATCACCAGCGGCATAAGAGTTGGCACACCCGCCCTGACGACGAGGGGGATGAAAGAAGAGGAAATGAGGAAGATAGCACACCTTATGGCTCACATTATTGATGATGTCGATAATGAAGGCCATATAATGAAGGTCAGAGAAGAAGTCGCCGCTCTGTGTGAAGCATTTCCCCTTTACAAAAACAGAACGGAAGAACATATTTGACATTACGGTGAGTGGCTGAATAAGGAAACGCGGAACATGAAGCACGAAACACAGACCGAGCGTCCTTCCTGGGACCAATATTTTATGGACATTGTTGAACTTGTGTCGAGGCGCTCCACATGTCTTAGGCGCAAGGTCGGTGCCGTCCTTGTAAGAGACAAGCGAATGCTGGCAACAGGCTACAACGGACCGCCTACCGGGATAAGGCACTGCTTGGAGGTTGGTTGCCTGAGAGATAAGATGGGTATCCCGTCAGGTGAGCGGCATGAGCTGTGCCGGGGTCTTCACGCCGAGCAGAACGCTATCATTCAGGCCGCTCTTCATGGTGTCAGCACAAAGGACGCGACGATTTACTGCACTAACCACCCATGTATAATATGCTCCAAGATGATCATAAACTCCGGGATAAACTCTGTTATCTATAGGGATGACTATAACGACGATCTTGCCGAAGAGATGTTAAGAGAGGCAAAAATCAAAGTGGAGAAGCTGTGAATTGTCCATTCTGCTCCAACACGGAAAACAGAGTTATTGATTCGCGAATAAGCAGAGAAGGCAACGCGATACGAAGAAGGAGAGAGTGCCTGAAATGCGAGAAACGATTCACCACCTATGAATATGTCGAGGATGTCCTTCCAGTGGTGGTGAAGAAGGATGGCAGGAGAGAGTCTTTCGACAGGGCCAAGATTTTTTCAGGGATAAAAAAGGCGTGTGAGAAACGCCCGATCAGTATGGAAATTATTGATGAAGCAGTTGACAGGATTGAGCAGGAGTGCCAAGACTCCGCGTTGAAAGAAATACCCACCAGCGTTATCGGTGAAAAGATTATGGAGGAGCTTCACACCCTGGATGGGGTGGCCTATGTCAGATTCGCGTCTGTGTATAGAGAGTTCAGGGATGTTAATGAATTTATCGACGAACTGAAGGGATTTCTTAAAAAGGACAGATAATGTTTACCGGTATCGTTGAGAGCGTGGGTATTGTGAACAGGACAGCCAGAAAAGGAGAGGATGTTCTGCTGAGTGTAAACACGTCTATGAACCTTGATGATGTTACCGTGGGCGACAGTGTGGCGGTGAGCGGCGTATGCCTCACCGTTGTTGAAATTGCGGGTGGCGGTTTTGCCGCGGATGTTTCAGCCGAAACCCTGGCAAATACAACCTTGAAGGCATTGAAGATCGGTGACAGGGTCAACCTGGAGAAGGCCCTGAAGTTGAACTCCTTCCTTGGTGGACATTTTGTGCTGGGGCATGTTGATTGTGTAGGTGATATCCGCGAAAGAAGAGAGAGGTCAAACTCTGTCATATTAGGGGTGGAGATAGGGGAAGAACAGGGCAGATATATCGTACAGAAGGGCTCTGTAGCGGTGGACGGTATCAGCCTTACGGTTAACAAATATGAAAAGAACAGATTTTATGTTAACATTATTCCACATACTGTCAGAGAGACAACGCTCAGCCATAAAAAAGCCGGCGATCATGTCAACGTGGAAACTGACATCTTGGGAAAATACGTTGAGAGATTTGTTCATCCCGACAAGGGAATAAACGCAGGGTTCCTGTCAGAACATGGGTTTTTGAAGTAACTCTTTAATAACGATAATAAATAACTATATAAAATAAAAGGAACAGAAATGGTTAGTACAATAAATGAAGCCATCGAAGACATAAAAAACGGCAAGATGGTTATACTGGTTGATGATGAAGACAGAGAAAATGAAGGTGATTTATGCATGGCCGCACAGCACGTCACGTCGAAGGCTATCAACTTCATGGCAAGATATGGCAGGGGTTTAATCTGTCTTTCTATGGCAGATGAACTTGCAGACAGATTGGACCTCCCCCTGATGACCACCAACAACAAATCTCAATTCGGTACTGCTTTTACAATCTCCATCGAGGCAAGGAAGGGAGTTACTACCGGGATCTCCGCGAAGGACAGGGCGACAACTATACTGGCAGCCGTTGCCGATGAAGCAAAGGCTGAAGATCTGGTAAGACCGGGACATATCTTCCCGATACGGGCAAAAAAAGGGGGAGTACTTGTCAGGACTGGACAGACCGAGGGTTCAGTTGATCTGGCCAGACTTGCGTATTTGAAACCGGCTGGCGTTATCTGCGAGATCATGAAAGAGGATGGCTCTATGGCAAGAATGCCCGACCTCGAGGTGTTCGCTGAAAAGCACGGCCTCAAAATTGTCACAGTCGCCGATCTTATAGATTTCAGGATGCAGCATGAGCGCCTTATAAAAAGAGTTGCCGAAGCCATGCTTCCCACCAAATACGGTGGAGAATTCAGGATCATCGTCTATGAAAATGATGTGGACGAAATGAAGCATATTGCTCTCGTTAAGGGTGAGATACAATCCGAAGATGAAGTACTTGTCAGGGTGCATTCCGAATGCGTAACTGGAGACCTTTTCGGATCATTGCGTTGTGACTGTGGTGACCAGCTTCACAAAGCCATGGAGATGGTGGAAAAAGAAGGAAAAGGTGTCATAGTGTATATGCACCAGGAAGGCAGGGGAATCGGGCTCGCGAACAAGATAAAGGCCTATCACCTGCAGGACCATGGAAGGGATACCGTCGAGGCGAATCTTGAGCTGGGATTCAAAAACGATCTCAGAGATTACGGAATAGGGGCGCAGATCCTTGTTGATCTGGGAGTCAGAAAGATGCGTTTGATGACGAATAATCCCAAGAAGATTGTGGGGGTTGAGGGGTATGGTGTAATTGTAGTAGAGAGGGTTCCCATCGAGATCAAGCCGAATGAGAACAATGTTCGCTATTTGAGAACGAAGAAGGATAAGATGGGGCATTTACTGGAAATATAACAATGACGATTGCGCAGAGGATCAGATTCACCAAATCTGTCATTTAATCCATACAAAGAAACCTTCTGTTTCCGTCAGTTGTGTAATGAAGATTTCTCGCGTTAGTTTGAGATGACAGGTTGTCGAGATTTTTTACGAAGCCGTCAGAAATGAATGGAGAGCCTGTTATGCCGAAAATCATAGAGGGAAAGATCATTGCCAAAGGACTCAGGTTTGGCATAGTAGCCAGCCGGTTTAACGATTTCATCTGCGGGAAACTTATAGAGGGGGCGCTGGATGCCCTGACGAGATCGGGCGCGGATGAAAAAGACATCACCGTCGTGAGGGTTCCGGGCGCCTTTGAGATACCCCTTGCGGCAAAGAAGCTTGCAAAGAGCGGCAATGTTGATGCGGTTATATGCCTTGGGGCCGTGATAAGAGGCGCAACCCCGCATTTTGAATATGTGAGTTCAGAGGTGTCAAAAGGTATTGCGCTTGTGACATTGGAAACAGAGATACCGGTAGCTTTCGGTATTATTACTTCCGACACGCTGGAACAGGCGATAGAGCGGGCCGGTACAAAATCCGGCAACAAGGGGTGGGATGCCGCCATATCAGCCATCGAAATGGCCAACCTTTTGAAGCTGTTATAGTCAGTATCTGAATAAGAGGAATTAATGGGTTACAGAAGGAAGGCCAGAGAGATTGCCCTGCAGATTCTCTATCAGATTGATGCATCGAAGATTGATGCTGATGAAGCAATAGAACTTTTCCGGACTAACTTTGGAATACCGCAGGAGTCTGCTGAATTCGCCACGTGGTTGATAAAATGTACACTGGATCATATTATTGAGATTGATGGTCATATAAAGAATTGTTCCGAACACTGGTCGCTGGAACGAATGTCGTCGGTGGATAAGAATATTCTCAGGATAGCGGTCTGTGAATTCCTGTACTGCGATAATATTCCTCCGAAGGTGACGCTAAACGAAGCGATTGACATAGGGAAGAATTATGGTTCGGACAACTCGGGTTCCTTTATCAATGGCATCCTTGATGCCATGTACGAGAAGCTGCGGGGAAGAGATGAAAATTAATGTATTGTCAGAATCGCTGGATGTGACGGGATATGATGGCCTGGCCCTGGGATTTTTTTCTGATGAAAGGCCTCCAAGGGGCTACTGTGGCCTTGCGGACTGGCGGCTGAACGGTCTTATATCGAAACTGATCCTGGAAGGCAGAATCACCGGGGCCTTCATGGAACAGGTTCTTATCTACTCCAATCACCGCATACCTTTTTCAAAGATATTCCTTATGGGTCTTGGAGAATCAACTCAATTAACATATGAAAAATTATATACGGCTGGATTTACTTTCTCGAAGACGCTCAATGAGATAGAATGCGACGATTTGGCCTTTGATATTCCCGGTTCCGGCAGATGTAATCTGGAGATATCCAAGATGGCAGTGGCAATAGTCTCCGGTATGTTAGATTTCAGTGATCGGAAGCCGGGGGATATAACATCCGACATGATAGTATTTAGTGACAGAAATTCTTTTGATGAAATTGTCCTGGGGATGCACGAGTTTAAAGTAAGTGTAAAGAACAGGATGGCGATTGAGATAATAGATTAGGAATCAAGAATAAATAAGTTATACAGATTGCGCCGTAATTTTGTTTGTTTTCAAGGCGTGTTGAAGCACGCATAACGTGTTATGTAAGCTTTGACACAACACAGAAAACAAGCAAAAGGACAAGCAAGGTGTATGAGTTATTTCTTTTTGCTGACTTAGACTGTATAGGTGAGGATTTTGTTGAGATGAGAGTCATTGTCATAGGGGCAGGGGAAGTCGGTTATAATATTTCGGATATCCTCTCTAAAGAAGGAAACGATATAGTTGTTATCGACAAAGATGAAGAGCGCCTGAGGAATGTCTCCGAGAATCTGGATGTGCAGACCATAGTGGGCAGTGGAAGCAGCCCGCATGTGCTGAAAAAGGCGAAGCTGAGTAAGGCTGAAATGGTTGTTGCCGTTACCGACAGTGATGAGACCAATATAGTGGCATGCCTCCTCGCTTCCGCGCAATCCTCATCCCCGTTCAAGATAGCAAGGATAAGAAACCCTGACCTGAACAGAGAGTCCGCCCTCTTCGATAAGAATCATCTCGACATAGACCTGTGCATAAACCCGGAAAGAGAGGCGGTAAATGACGTCATCAACCTCATGGAATACTCCGGAGCTCTGGATGTAATAGATTTTGCCGGAGGCAGGGTCAAACTCATATCTTTCTATATAAATTCGGATTGTGACCTTGCGGGAAAGAGCCTGCAGCAGATCAGGGAGATACACGGGGGGGAGGGCATACTGGTTGCCTCCATCATGCGTGGAGATGAGCCCATCATACCCTCCGGAAAGACAGAAATTAGAGAAAACGACCACCTGTTTGTATTAGCCAGATCCGAGGATGTACGGGATGTGCTCAGATTCTTCGGCAAAACCGCAGAATCTTCAGAGCGGGTGTTTATCCTTGGTGGGGGCGATATAGCTCTCATGCTTGCGGAATTGTTAGAGAAAAAAGGTATTGACACAATAAAAATTATCGAAAAAAGACAGGACAGGTGCGAAATACTTGCTTCCAGGCTGGACAGGGCCATCTGTCTCCATGGAGACGGGACAAGCCAGGACCTGCTCAAGGAAGAAAATATACAGGATGCTGATTACTTCATTGCGGTTACAAATGATGAAGAGGCGAACATCCTGGGCGCTCTCCTGGCAAAGCAACTCGGAGCCAAAAAGGCCATATCGCTTGTCAATAAGGCCGACTATAACCATCTTGTTCCCATAATAGGCATAGATGGCGTTATGAACCCGAGGCGTGCAACTATCGGCAAGATACTGCACTTCATAAGGAAGGGTAAGGTTATCTCCGCGACGCCCCTCGGTGACGAAAAAGCGGAAGCCGTTGAGTTTATCGCTCTTGAAACATCCGATATAACGAACAAACCTCTGAAAGACATCAGATTCCCCAAGGGCACCATTATAGGGGCAATTACCAGAAATGATGAAGTGATAATTCCCGGAGGCGATTCCGTTATACTTCCGGAAGACCACGTTATACTGGTGACTCTCCGGTCTTCAATTTCACAGATCGAGAAGATCCTTACGGTCAAGCTGGATTATTTCGGATGAACGCAAGAAACATCCTATATATCCTGGGGACCCTTATTTTGTTTCTGGGACTTACCATGCTTTTCCCTTTGTTTTGTTCTCTTTACTACGGAGAGGGAGATTCCCGCGCATTTATCTACTCACTATTAGTAACCTCCTGCGCCGGCGCGCTGGTCTATTTTCTATTCAGGCCAGGCAACGGAAAGATAATCCTTACACATAAAGAAGGGTTCCTGATCGTTGCCACTGGATGGGTTCTCGTGGCAGCATTCGGGTCTCTTCCCTATATGATACAAGGGGTGCTGCCCCAGTTCGGCGATGCCTTCTTCGAATCCATATCAGGGTTCACCACTACAGGGGCCACTGTAATAACAAACATAGGAGATCTTCCCCATGGGATACTCCTCTGGCGCTCACTGACCCAGTGGCTGGGGGGGATGGGTATTATTATACTGTCCATCGCCATACTCCCCCTTCTCGGAGTGGGGGGGATGCAGCTATACAAGGCGGAACTGCCCAGCCCCGTGAAAGACAGGCTTACTCCCCGTGTGGTAGAGACGGCGCGTACACTGTGGATAGTCTATATCATCATTTCCATAGTTGAATTTATCATGCTGCTCACGGGCGGAATGGATGTATTCAACGCCATCTGTCATACCTTCACCACAATGGCCACAGGCGGATTTTCCACGAGTGACGCCAGCATCGCGCATTTTAACAGCGCATACATAGATGGAGTCATTACATTTTTCATGCTGGTCGCCGGAATAAATTTCACTCTTCACTACGCCCTTGTCACAGGGAATTTCAAGGCCATCCTTAGAAACAGTGAACTACGCCTGTATCTTGGTATTATTCTGACCGCCGTAATAATAATAACCATCAGCCTGAAACAAAACTCATTTTATGAAGCGGGGGAATACCTGCGGTATGCCTCATTCCAGGTGGTCTCCATACTTACGACTACAGGCTTTACCACAGCCAATTTCGATAACTGGCCATCCCTGTCAAAGGTCATTCTCCTGATACTGATGTTTATAGGCGGGTCGGCGGGGTCCACAGGCGGCGGCATAAAATGTCTCAGATTACTCCTTATCTTGAAGTACCTCTATAAAGAACTTTACAGGCTTGTCCATCCCCACGCGGTAACCGCGGTAAAACTTGGTAAAAGGACAGTGTACCCCGAAACCATGGCGAGTATATGGGGATTTTTCATGCTGTATCTTATGATGACGGTTGTTGCCACCATTATCATGGCTATGCTTGGTCTGGATATGATGACGGCATTTTCGTCCGTTGTCGCCACTATCGGGAATGTGGGCCCCGGATTCGGCGCCGTCAACCCCGCGGCAACCTACAGCGAAATACCATACCTTGGCAAGTGGGTCCTTTCATTCTGTATGCTTGCAGGGAGGCTTGAGATATACACAGTTATAATCCTGCTTATACCCGAATTCTGGAAGAGATAGAAAGGCTTCACCCGGAAATTTGTTTTATAGTTGTTTCAGGATAAGGCGTCCGCTTTCAAAGGATTACAAACCCGAAGTCGCACCCATCCATTTTGCCATTCTGCGGATCGACAACTCCATCCTTGTCGGTACTATCGGCGAGGAAATACATGAGAATCTACTTCCTGGTGACGTTAATGGATAACTTGTTTGCAGAGAAATCCGTGACATCAATCACATAATCATTCATTTCGGTTAATATTAATTCCTCAGATAAGGATTGAGTATTACCTTTCAAATCAATTTCAACAGCGGCACGGCCACCGGTAAATGATCTTTGATGTACTGCTTTTATTCCTCTAATACTGTTTAAAAGTACATGCTTGAATTTAATAAATTCTTTAAAATTCAAGCCGGTGATTATCATATTGACATTTGTCAGACTGGTAACATCACTGCTCCATTTGTTGAGGATCTGATCAATGAAATATGTGGAAAGTGCAGCCCCTGCTTTTCGGAGGGCTTTTTTTCCGGCAATAACCTCGGTTATATCAAGGTCAGCCCCCTGTTTGCCGGCAGCCACCAGGATTTCTGCTGTATCAGTTCTGATAGCCCTTGCATCAACTCTCGCGCGGCAAGTTATAAAACCCTTAACAACACTGCCGGCTGATTCGCTGAAAGCTTCGCCGATAATTACTATCTCTGCACCATGTTCTAATCCAATCTTAGCGGCAAGTTTGGAATTGCCATCGATTCCGGCCTTTATCTGTTCATTATATCGGATCTTTGCTACTTGCGATTGATCGACAACCTTAAATCCATTTTCCAGCAGGTTTTTAATAATCTCTGTTTCACTTGCGGGATTAGAAACTTTTCTTTGAATATGGTATTCGGGAATTACCACCATAATTCTTGGTTTATGCTTTCTCGACATCAGGAGTCCGATAGCCTGCAAATCATCCTCTATTTTTACTTTAGAGACATCGGCCTCTAATGCTACTCTGTATAGATTTTCATTCGAGGTTTCACTGAGAATTAAATATTTTTTGATATAACCCTGGGCACGGGCATATATAGAGTCACTGATAAGCATTGAATTTTCAACAATAGTTTCAGAATTAATCATTGTACCCACTGCTTGTTCAACCGCCCGGCGGAGCGCTTCTTCAATAGCGATATCCCTTGCATGTCCCTCGGCTTTTCCAATTATATCCCCAACACCTTCGGCCTTTACTGTAATATAATCCTGGGAATGCGCAAGGATCGGAAAAAATACAATAAGTAATATCACAATGATTCTCAGTTGCTTATTCATAAGGATTACCCCCATCTTATCAAGAGATATCAACGAAACCGTTTATCTGAAAAGATAAGCCCATAGTGAAATATGGGCTTATCCACTGCTTCAATTTACTAATTCTCAGGATTAATAGCGCCCTGCTGTTCCAATTTCTTTCTCTCTGCCTGTAAACGTTTAACATTGCTTATTTCGGTAAAATATTTTTTTGATGGTTCAATCTTGATGGCCTCTTTAAAAGCTTCTATCGCATGCCTGTACTTAAAATTATATTCATACGCGAGACCCAGGTTGTACCATAAACCGGGCTCGGACGGGACTGCATCTTTCGCAGCTTTAAACTGTATCAGGGCATCTTTCCACAATCCCTGCTTTGCGAAAGTAACGCCAGCTTCTGATTCAGGTAAATCAGATTTTTCAAATGTTACTTGAACATAAACAGTATATGGCGCTATCATCTTCATAAATGTATCCATCATGCTATCTACCGCACTGGAAACAAGGCTGTCTTTATCGGGATTTTGAGGCCACTGATTGTCTTGCCAGTCCGAGGCACTATCACTTTTTGAAATAGATTTAACAGCCATTATCTGACCTGTTGTCAGGTCGATAACCTTCAGCGTGCTCTTTACATTAGCAGTTCCCTTAACGTTATATAACCGGTGCCACTTTCCCTGTTTGTCCTTCCAGGCCTTCCCTGTCCATCGCTTAAATTCGTAGTTCATCTGTGAATTTCCGGTTATTAAACATGCGGCACCTGTCAGTTTTCCCATTTCCGAGGCTGTGTCTGGATCGACGGCCCCGCTGAGATTTAATCGATGTTCGCTCATTATTCTATCAAGATTCTGTCTGTCAACTACGGTAAATTTGTCCGACTCAAATAACCTGCTTGTCAACAAATCACCTACTAATGGTCCAATATTGCCGCTGATATTACCTACAGCTATTTTATCAAGTCCACGCAAGTTGATTTCAGCCGGTTTTAAGACGGGAATACGTGCACTTGGTGCACAACCAGTGAAAAAAGCCATCACAAAAACAAAAAAAAGCACAACGTAGCAAAGATTTTTGTAGTTCATTTTTTACTCCTTCCCAAAGCGCAAATAGCGTTCAATTAACATTTTCCTTATTAATCTGTTTTATTTACCAAATTTGCAAATCCTGGCTTTGCTGGCAGAAGGCAGCCGGGTTCTTGATTTTAATCAAGATTCAACTAAGCATAATTCTTGATGAAAAAGCAAGATTTTTTATAATAATCGTAAAACGTCTTGCAAATTGCGGGAACAGGTGCGCGTAGTCATGCTGACTGAAGCACTATGGGTAGTTGTTTAGAGAAAACTTGTACGGACTGGATCACGATGCCGAGGGCTTTATCAAGAAGCAGCATTGTCCAATAAGGGTTCGCGTCCGGGGGCCGTGATACCGCGGCGTTCCAGCAGAGATCCTTCGAGCCGGTACAATTCGACGAGGGCCTTTAGATGATTTGCGATTGCCTGAATTTCTGAAATCCGGCTTGACAAGAGATCACGCTGAGCCTGTGCGACAAGCAGTGTTGTAGACTTGCCTACGCGGAGCTTCTCCGTTTCAATGCGTGCCTTTTCCGTCTGGAAAACCCTCGTAGCCGCAGTGGCGGCAATCTGTTCCTTTGTTCGATTTACTTCGATGTAAGCTGAACGAACGTCCACCTGAACAAGCTGAACAAGATTCTTCATGGCCTCTTCGGCTTGCTTTCGTCCGAGAACGGATGCGTGGTGGATGGCCCGTGCATTGCGGTTTATTAACGGATATTCCAGCGAGACACCGGCCTGGATATCATAATAATCTCTGTCTATGTTGTTGATGGAATTTCTGAAGGAACCGGCATATCCGGTGTTTCCCATATATATGAAGAAATCCAGTTTGGGAAGAAGCCCGTTTCTTGTCTTGACTATTTCGAGATCACTCATCTGCATCTGCAACCGGGCCTGATTGAGATCCTGTCGCATGCGCAGGGCAACCCCAACATGTGATTCCACGTCATCAAGTCTCACGTCCGGCGCTTTTGGCTCATGAAGGAGAATAACTTTGCGTTGCCACAGGTTTTTATCGGGTGGATTGAGCAGCCTCAGAATCTGCAGGCGGGTCTTGTCCAGATTGCTGCGGGCATTTATCAGGCCCTCGCGTCGCAGCGCTATTTCCGCCTCGGCCGCGGCGAGTTCCGACTCGGCCAGGACACCGATCCCGATCATTGCCTCCGTTTCTTCTTTTTGCTGTTCTGCCAGCTTGAGCGAATCGAGAAAGATTTCTATCTGCCGCTGCGTGAGTGCGTAGTCCCAGTATGTTTCTTCTGCCTGCGCAACCAGGGCCTCGGCAAACCCGCGCAGTTCATAAGCCGACGCGCGCGTAACCAATCGCGCCTGACGGAGGCTGGCAAGATTATAATTCAGACCGACTCCCCTGAGGAGTGCCTGGGTAACGCTGAGTCCCACGCGTGATCCGTACAGATCGTCGGTATAGAGGTTTGACCATGACTGGTCTATTGACATGTCAATCTCGATATCCGTTCCAGTGGGGAGATATTCAGATACACCAAGCGAGGTGTTTATTTCATGACTCGGATTTGTCCGGCTCGACAGCGACGGCCTCATGCTTTTTTCACGTAACTGGTAATAGCCGCCCGTTAGGACTGGATCGAACGCAGACCGCTCCTCCTCCTCCGATGCGCGGAGGATGGCAGGATTGAACTTCTCTACCTTCAGGGCGCGGTTATTCTCCAGGGCCATCAGGATGGCACCCTGTACCGTTACGGCTATCGGCCCATCAGTCTGGATTGCGGGAGTCGCTTTGTCTTTTTCCGATGGAATGATCTCCTCGCCGGTAGCGGTTGAAAGTGGCGACGCGGTGCTTGGGCCGATATAGTCTTCATTAGAACCGCTGTTGACGGAGACACATGAAGTAAGGACTATGCAAACGACAAACGTGATAAAGATTGTTGCGAAGATTTGCGTTATTTCTTTTATAATCATTTTTTGAACCCCGCAATGAATCGCCCGGTGTTCTTTTTCCGGATCAGCCTTGTATCGAAAAAGAGATAGACCGTCGGGACAATCAGCAATGTAATCAAGGTGGAACTCAGCAGACCGCCGATAACCGCACGCGCCAGCGGCGCCTGAACTTCACCGCCTTCGCCGAACCCGATGGCCAGTGGAACCATGGCAAGGATAGTCGTCATGGCGGTCATCAGTATGGGA
>Ga0207996_1000103_pt1 | contig 73289 bp, 30 predicted proteins | sample AntAceMetag02UKG_FD_184773 | JGI IMG/M metagenome (GOLD analysis project Ga0207996, IMG submission 184773) | Saline lake microbial communities from Ace Lake, Antarctica - Antarctic Ace Lake Metagenome 02UKG (SPAdes) (version 2) | ecosystem: Environmental > Aquatic > Non-marine Saline and...
AATATGTTCAAGACGAGTTAAAGACAATAACGAATAAAGGACCGTTCAGAAAAGGTGTCGCGAAAGAGATTGTGACATTAACCAGTATCTGGGATGGCGCAAAGTATGTGGAAGATACAAAGACAATCACCAAAAACGCGGTAGTTGACGCGAGAGGGAATGTACTTGCGCAAACGGTAGAGACATTTATATATGAAGCGGGGAAATATGTTCAAGACGAGTTAAAGACAATAACGAATAAAGGACCGTTCAGAAAAGGTGTCGCGAAAGAGATTGTGACATTAACCAGTATTTGGGATGGCGCAAAGTATGTGGAAGATACAAAGACAATAACCAAAAACGCGGTAGTTGACGCGCGGGGGAATGTACTTGCGCAAACGGTAGAGACATTTATATATGAAGCGGGAAAATATGTTCAAGACGAGTTAAAGACAATAACGAATAAAGGACCGTTTAGAAGAGGAGTAGCCAGTGAAGTAACGACGATAACATCGATATATGATGAAGATAAAGGCGCATACATACTTGATTCTATGAGTGTAACAGAGAATAAGAAGATAAACTCAAAGGGTGAGGTAGTGGAGTCTGATACGCATACATATATATCGAAAGTAACAGATACTGTAGTAAATGTAACGGATAATATCAGCGGTTTATTGCCGAGTACAAACTGGGAAAACAATGAACACATAATAACAGTAAATAGCGGTAGTTCGAAAAAGGGAGTATTTAAAAACAGTGTAACGGTAATCGAAGTATGGGATGGGTCTAAGTATGTCGCAGATAGCGTGAAGATAACGACACTTGATCTTAAGAACGTAGACGGAAGAGGAAATATAAAAGAACAGACGATAGAGACGTTTATGTTTGATAAGGGAACAGGTGTAGCGAATTTGAAAGCGTTATCAAAGCTGGTATCAGCCGCGGCAGACATGAGCGCGTTAGGTGTATCGGTGGCAAGTAAAGGTTTTGAGAGATCAGAAATACAGAAGATAAGAAGCAGCGGGAAATTTGTGCGAGGTGTAGCACAAAAAGTAGAGACGATAACATCGATATATGACGGCACCGCATATGTAATGGACTCCAGGAGTGTTATCGAGAATAAGAAGATAAACGCTAAGGGTGAGGTAGAAGAGTCTGATACAAAGACATATATTTATGGTGATGACTCAACAGTGTTTGATCCTGCAAAGACATTTGATGAACAGATAGCTCTTACAAAGTGGGAAAATAATGAACATATAATGACAGTAAATAGCGGTAAATCGAAGAATGGAATATTTGAGAATAGTGTAACGTCAACGGAAATATGGGATGGGGCGAAGTATGTCGCAGACAGTGTCCAGCTTACTGAAAACACCAAGATTGTCGGCAGGGGAAACGTTGAGGAGCAAACTGTTACTACGTTTTTTGTTAAAGAAGGTGTTACAGGTTCTTTTGGTTTGCTCGGGCTGGGTAAGATTAGCAAAGACAAGCTCTCAGAAGATCCTCAAACCTTGTTTGGGAAAAGTTTTGAGCCTGCAGAAAAAGTGCGCCTGTTTAATGAAGGTCCGTTTAAGAGAAATACACCGTTTAAAAGCACTTCAATTACTGAGATATGGTCTAAAGATAAAGGTTTTACAATTGATACCATGCGGGTAACAAACAATGATAAACGTGACGGCAAAGGAAACGTTGAAAAGCAAAGAATAACTCTCTATATGGTTAAAGAGGGAAGTGTTGATAAGTCTTTTGACAGTCTTAGTTATAGTGCGAACGCTCTTGATAATTTGGCCTCAGTTCATTTTGAAAAATCTGAGTATCAGGAGATTAGCAATACTGGTTTTATTAGAGGTAATCCCACTCATTCAGAGGTTACGGTATCTGTTTGGGATGGTGCAGGTTTTGTTGCTGATACCAGGAAAACTATTGATAGCACTTACACCCCGCGAGGAAATGCGAAAACACAGAATATTTTAATTGAAGCCGTCAAGTTGGATGATGAGGGTAAAATTATTACTACCGCCGGTAAAAAACCGAGCTGGGAAAATATGGAAAACCAGGAGATAAGAAACTCCAAGTTTCAGCGTGGAAATCCGAAGCTGTCTGTTGTTACAACGAGTATATGGGATTCAGGAAAATTCATACTTGATACGCGCAGAACGACAGATAGCGTATACAACAGCCGTGGTAATGCTACAAACCAGACGATTACTATTCAAGGCGCTGTGCTTGATGCCAATAATAATGCGATAATTACCGCACAGGGACCGAAATTTGAAAATCTTGAACGCCAGTGGGTAACAAATACTGGTTTTTATAGAAACACCCCAAAACATATATTAGTTGAAAACGGTTTCTGGAACGAGCAGGATACATCATTTGATAAGGTTGGCGGACAGGAAACCTTTAATAATGAATTTGATTCACGCGGAAATGTAAAAGATCAGAAGATAATTGATTTTGAGACTGAACTTGACGGCAGCCGTACAGATGTTGCGTACAAATTAATAAAGAATAACGAAATTAATTTCAGAGGCGTGGCAAACAATACCACGATATTGAATTACTATTATAATGATCAAGGAAATGAAGTCTTTTCTGAACGGCAGGAAATTGTGAATGTAAGCAGTGATTCACGTGGAAATGTTACTAAAAAGACAATAACAACCTATACAGATGTAAGTAAAAATGACGCTCAGTTTAAGATCGGTCTCCAGGAAATCACAAATAAAGGGTTTACCGTTCGTGGAGTGGCTCTTCACACTTCAACATTAAATTATAGTTTCAATCCAAACGAAAATTACAGGCAGGTATTCAATGATCGTCAGGAAGTCGATAACCGCAAGATTGATTACCGCGGCAATATTGGTTTTAAGACAATAAAGACATATACGGATGAGACATCTAATGCCAATGAACATTATCTTGGCCGTCAGGAAATAACCAACAAGTCATTTACCTTTAAGGGTACACCGGCTCTGGTAACAATCAAGAATTATGGGATGGAGAAAAAAGACGGTGTGTACAAAGAAATGTTCTATGACAGGCAGGAAATTACAAACTCGATGATTGATCTGCGCGGTAATGTCGGTCTTAAGGTAGTAAAGACATATTCTGATACTGTTTTAAACGATACCGCATCATATGTAGGGCGTACAGAGACACTTTCCACCAACTTTGATTACCACGGTATAGCGGGTAATATGATTGCCAGAAACTGGGCAAATATTGATGGGAAAGAAGTCTTTAGTGACAGGCAGGAGATAACAAACAGCAATATCGATGGCAGGGGGAATATTGGTAAAAAGGTTATAAAGACATTTCTTGATGAGAATTCCAGTGCTGACGATATGTACCTTGGCAAACAGATCATTACCAGCAGAATATTTGATTTTAGGGGTAATGCCGGTGAAGTTACGGTACTTAACTATAAAGGTGATGTAAAGAACAAGGCAAAAACCGGTGTGTTGGATGTTTTTATTAACCGGCAGGAGATAGTAAATGAAGATGTTGATTCCAGAGGTAATGTCGGCAAGAAAACAACCAAGACCTATATACATGAAACGGATAATGCTAACGAGTATTATCTAAGCAAGCAGATTGTTGTGAATACCGGATACGGTATGCGCGGCACGCCTGCACACAGTACAATTAAGAGTTTTAATGTGAGAAGCGCTACAGGAGAAGAGGTTTTTGTTGAACGCCAGGAGATTGACAATATTAATGTTGATTCCCGCGGAAATGTCAGTTTAAAGGAAATCCATACATTTACGGACGAGACATCAACTGTTATGACCGATAAAAATACGAATTATCTTGGCAAGAAAGTTATCAATAGCTCAAATTTTGATAACCGCGGTAATCCAAGGACCCAAACAATAGATTCATTTGTTTATAAAGATACAGGCTTTGTTTTGAAAGACCGTAATGAATTTGAGAATACATACGATGCCCGCGGCAATTTGCTTACCCAGACGTCAAAAACCTTTATAAAGCGTGATAACGGCACAATGAAGCTGGTTGACTTCAGAGAAATAAATAATAACGAATTTGACATACAGGGAAATCCAACAAAGAGGACTGTTACCAACAAGGATGGGGAAGGTTATCCGCTTTCAAAACAGGATATAACTCTTACATATGATGCGCGCGGTAGGGTTACTTTCCAAACAGTCACAAATTACAAGTTTGCTGATGCGGTAACGAGCGCGCAACAAGCTTTACAGAAGGCACAAGCTGACAAGGAAACAGCGCTTACAGAATGGCAGGCATTGATGGGGCAGACAACAGAGGCCGCGACGCTGGCAGAGGGAACTTACAAAAAAGCTGAAAGCGCAGTGGTGCAGGCGCAGAAGGATTTAGTGGAAGCGGAAAAGAATGAAGGATTTGTCTTAACCGGATCACAAGATATATCAACTACCGAATTTGATATATACGGAAATGTGCTGAAACAGAAAGTTGAGTCAAAGAATATAGCAGATTATGTAACCGAGACACAGGAAATAACCTACAAAACTGAAGATTATAATAGAGATGGTACAGTAAAGGCACAGCATATCGAAATAACCGACATTATTAAAAGTACAACAACTGTTCAGGACATTACAAGTACTGAGTGGGATATTCGCGGAAACATATTAAGTCAAACTATTAAATCAACGGTAGGGACTAATGTTTCAACACAAACTATAAAAAATAAATATAAGGATATGGCATTTCTGCTGGAAAAGACGATAACAACGACACAGAGCACATCTCCTGACGCGTCTTATACATATATTATTAATACCTACCATGAAAACTCTAATAATTTAGCTACCAGCTCGGTAGATAGTATTAGAGGTGGTTTGCCGGCAACCAGTAAATATACCACATATAATGTAAGGGGAAGGCCAACAAACGAAACATCAACATTTTATGATCCCAGTGGTCAGGTAGTTGTGACTGAGGTGGCCAACAGCTTTGACGGATTTGGTAATCCGCTTCATATTGTCAGGGATGATATAGCAAAGAAAGAAAAAAGATTTATTGATTTTACATATGATAAATATGGGAGGATTACAGATAAAGAAACAAAGATAGACGGTGTGACCTATCAACAATTTTATGTAGGCGGGATGTTTTTTCATAACAGACTGCACTATGAATTTGATCACCGGCAAAGTCAAGAAGTTGTGGTCAGAGATTCAGAAGGAAACGAAAAGAAAATTACACTTCGCGCCAATCAATCGGTAGAATATTCCCAGGCCTATAGCGGATATAGAATAGTAGATGTTTTACCTGGTGAATTTCTTTATATAGAAAATCCCTGGGAAGAAGGTGGATTAGCTAAGAGAGACGGAATGTGGTGCCATGAAGATGATAAGATATATAAGGAAGGTGATACGTGGGGAGAGTATGGGTTTCGTGAAGCTGTAAACCATTATCTGGTAAATCTTGGAGATCATTATGCGGCAAAAGATCCAGATAGCGAATTTGGCGAGCTTTTGGCAAAGATGTTGAATTATGCCGGCCGTAATGCCGGTACCGCAGGCGGTTTTATGCATCTAGAGCCTCAGGACGTATATGATAAAGGCGAGTTGATCTCTGAAGCACAAGCTTATTTGAGGAAGAATCCTCCTGATGTTTCGAGCGATCCGGGGTACAGTGATTATTCGACGGCGTTAAGAACAGGTCCATTATTATTAGATGAACTTGTAAGTTTTTTGAAGGGCGGATATGACGAAATTAAAGAAGTAGAAAAAAGGGGTATGAACCTTGAGACAGTTTCTTTTGAATATGACGATAAAGGAAGAATCAGCACTGAATCTATTGTAACAAGTGTACCTGCGTATAATGTTACCGGCAGATCAGATGTTAATACAATGAAGTGGGCTGATTCAAAGAAAGAGGAACACAAATATATCTATGATGATACTACCGGCGCGATGATAGAAGATCAGGTTTTCACGTATAGCTGGGGAACAAAAAACATAGACATGACCCGTGAAGAATTTGCCGCTTACAAAGGGCAGTATGAGAACGCGTGGTACAACTCATATGATGATAAATATAGCGTAGAAGTAGCTAAGCGGGGAAGCTTTGTCAGTTATGATAAAGATGCAAAAAGGCTTGTTGGTAACTGGAGTACTGCCAGTGTTACAAGAGAAGATCATCTATATGAGTATAAAGACGGTAAATTGTCTCAAGAAATACTTATAGGTAAATACTTAAGTTCTTGGAAAGATGGAAAACAACTTGAGACACCGGTGTGGGTAGGCGGTTCTTCAAGAGAGATTCGAAAATTTACGTATGATTCAAATGACAGAGTAATACTTGAAACTGTTTCAAAACAATACAATGGTTCTGGTACGTGGAGCGAAAGTAGCAGAGAAAAATATTCATACACATATACCAATACAGGCAAACTCAAAACTTATACATATAGTAATGAATTAAGAGGCTGGGGTCCTAATAGTAACACGTATTATACTGACGCAAAAGAAACACATATCTATACATATGATGCAAAGGACAATCTTACAAAAGATTCATACGAGATAAAGGGTGTGTATTGGGACAATAATACTAGTCATAACGTCGAGTACACAAAAGAAAAGAAGGACAAGACATATGGATATAATGATAAAGGACAAATGGTATGGGCTGATGAAATAAATTATAAATTAGTTGGTGGAACAATCCAAAAACCAATATACAACCCGTATAAGAGGGTGTACAGCACATTTGCTTACGATAATGCCGGAAACCTCATAAAACAGGAAAAAGCTATCTTTAAAGTGGGCGCAGGACGTATCAATTCCCAACAATATGCAGATTATGTAAGAACAGGAAACAAAGTTGTTCACGTTGGTGATGTCGATATTCATCTAATAAACATTATCGACATACCTGATTCGAATGGCTATCATGCTATAGCGTGTTGGCGCCTTGTAGGTGCAAAGCAAACTATTATAACTGATTTTAATGATTCCGGCAGGATAGTTAATGTGAAAACATTCCATCAAAAGTGGGGGCGTGGTGGTTTCTGGATATCCACAAAATCCCAGATGACCAGTTATTCATATGACGGTGCCGGCAGGATAAATAGTGTAAGTCTGGCCAAGTATAAGGCGCAGGATAAGAGGAAGCTGATATCTATTGAATATGACCGAAAAGGCGGGATTAAGTGCATTGCTACAAAGGAAGTAGATGCTAAAGGTAATGTGACATACACGATTGAAGACAGGGAAAATAAATATGATATCAGAGGAAGGGCTGTTGAAACAATCTCAAAGATTGTTACATCTAAGGGCGACATGGTCAGACAGCAGTACATAAAGACAAAGGTGCTTAAATTTGACGCTTCCGGACGCGCGCTTAAAACTGATACTACCAGAAAGGATTCATTGACATCGGATAAAACGGTCAAGGAGAGGACAACCAACGCGTATGATATTGATGGAAACTTGATCTATCAAAAGAGAGATGTACATGAATACAGTGAGAACCGGGGGGTAGACGGAAAGAGACTGCTTGACAGACGTTATAAAGAAAAAACCAGAATGGGATATGATGTTTTGGGCCGTGTAGTATCCAAAGATATAGATACATACGGAGATACAGCCGCTCCTGACAAGGTCATTCGGCAAAGAGTAAGGGGTATTACATACGATGATGAAAACAGGATGACAGGTAATAGAACATATATTACTGAAACCGGCAGTAATGGTTATCGTAAGTCTTATTCTGTATATACATCAGGTATTAAATACAATGATGATAATCAGGCTATTTCCAAAAATGTTTTCACAAAAGATTCTAAGGGTACAAAACGTGAGCGTATTACGGACATAAAGTATGACCTGTGGGGAAGACAGAGCTCATACCGAGCTGATATAAAAGAAAGCCGCGGCGGTTCGAGCCGCACTTACAGCACTATTGTACATATGGGGTATAACTCCATGGGCCTTGTAGCCGGTAAGGTGACAACTACATTCAATGATTCATGGAATCCCGGCAAGACGACAACTTCTGCGGTAAATTATTCATATGATTCTCAGGGAAGAGTTGCATCTGTCGCATCATCCACAACGTCAACTATAAGGGATAGCTTCGGCAATATAGTTCAGCAAGCCTCAAGCTCGAGTTTTGAGGGTGAGTATGAATATAACGGTAATGGCCAGGTAACAGCTAAAACTGTATCAGGCGCTGACGGCAAAACCGAACGCCAGACGAATATCAGCTATCACAGTGACGGCAATATAGCCGGATATATCGCTACCGGACAAACTGGTGCTGGTTTTGATTATGTGAATGAAGTTTCAGGCCTTAAATACGATGCGTGGGGAAGGGAAACAAACAGATCATCAACGAGTACTGTTACAGGTATGTATGAAGTACACGATAAATCGGGTGCTTTGATAGGTGGTGTTTACAATAAGTCTGAAGCCGCTAAACTCGCTGCTCAAATGGGCGGTAAGGTCGTTCAGTGCAAAAAGGTAACATTGAGTAAGAGATCGACTTCGTATGATTCGCAAGGCAGGGTAAGCTCCAGGCAGACAAAAACAAATGTAAAAGGCTACAGAGATGGCAAGCTAGCTTTAGATAAGAATTCAATACAAAAAGAATCAAATTTCCGATATGACAAGTACAATCGTGTTTCAGGGAAGACCACAAGCTCATGGAATGATTCACGGCCTGATGTGTGGGTTACACAAAAGATGAATGATATTACCTATGATATGGAAGGGAGAATGGCAGGATATACTACCGAAACATGGGAAAAAGGCGGAGGATTGGATCATTGGACCAAAGAAATAACTTCAGATATTTCATACAATGCCGCTGGCCAGATTATTGCGAAGAGCACGGAATCATATGATTCTTCGGCTCCGGGAGTGGTTACCAAAACCCGTATAACCGACATAACCTATGATGCATCAGGAAATATTATATCGCAAAGAGGCAGTTCAACAAAAATGGATATTGCCACAGGCGGCAAGAAATACAAGAAGACAACAACAGAGGGTGTAACCTTTAGTGCTGCTTCATACAATGCCTTTGGCCAGGCTGTATCCAAGGGTAAGCAGTCAAATATGCAGTATGACATAAAGGGGAGATTGACAAGTTATTCCGGCGAAGAAGGTAACGTTACAAATATCAAGTATAACCGTGCCGGCCAGATTATCGCAAAAGATGTAGACAAGGTTGAAAAAGGTGTCAGGACAATTACACGTGTAAGAGGAATAAAATATGACGCGCATGGACGTGTAACAGGCCAGACATCCTATATAAGAGAGATGGATGCTAAAACCGGTGGCAAGAGATTAAATCGTACTTATAAGCAGGTTGTAAGTGGTACGAGATTTAACGCCCTTGGATTTGTTATATCCAGGATAACAGAGACATTTAACGATTCTGCTTGTCCGAAAAAACATATCAGACAGCTTTACCGTGCTTTAGGCTTTGATATATTGGGCCGTGCTACGACTACTGATGTGACTGTCTGGAGCAATGATCCGGAAAATTCATATACAAGAACGCTTTCAACCAATATCAAGTACTATGGTGATAGTAATAAGGTCGCGTCAAAGACTGTTGAGACATGGTCAAAAGATAATCATACAAAAGAGCAAATTTCTGATATCCAGTATGATGGTTTCGGCAATATTACCAGTCAGCGTGGAAAGGTTATTTTTGACAGTAAGAATCCTGACCGCAAAGGCGCTATATACAAGTCATCTATGGCTTATAACTCGCTAGGTCAGCTGACACACCGCTCAACAGTAACTTCCCTGAAGAACGGTTCGGTTACAACAGACACTATGAGCATTCAATCATATGATAGACAGGGAAGAAAACAGAAATATACCACTTCATATTCGAAGACACCTACACACAAACAGCTTAAAACAAAGCATCAAGCAAAACTGAACCTTTTACTTGCATTGCAGGCTTCAGGCGTAAAAGTTGATCCTAGGCATTTAGAAGGGTTAAAAGATAAACTAAGAGAGCTGGGTGTGCGTAAGTTTAAGGGTGTTTTGAGTGACACTGGCGGTTCTGCGAAAGGCCTACTTGATACTGGTGGTTCGAGAAAAATCGCCACTCTTAAAGATGGTTTTGAGATCATAGGTAAGCAACCTTCGATACAGGAGCGTATTAAAGAATATGCCGCTGCCAGAGCCGAGAAAAAAGAAGGTGATATTGAGACAGCGGACCTTGAAAAGGAATACGCCGCTGAGCTTGAAGCTTTATTGAATGATCCAAAGCTTCCAGCCAAGGATAGAAAGAATCTTGATATAGCAAGAGGAGAATTTGTTGGGGCAAGTAAAAGCGCTGAACCGTACGGTTCCTCTACCAGCGTAGAATCAGTGAAATACGATGGCAATGGTAATGCTACCGGCCGTGACGCGGCAACCATGGATAGCCGCGGCACAAAAACGACAGAAGGGCTTAACGGATCAAAGAAAGTAGAAACAAAAGAAGAGCTGGCAAAAGCGGTAAAAGAAGAGGCGAAAAAAGCGGCATGGGAAAAGATGACACCTGAAGAGAGAGAAGTGGCAGAGAAACAGGAAAAAATAGACAAACTTGACGAGCGGATGGAAAAAGAAATCGCCGGCGGTATGCCGAGATGGGAAGCTAAACTGCGGCATGAGTATCGCCTCAAGAAAATTGAAGGAAAGATAAAAGAAAGCAGCGGCCCGATTAGATTCCTAGGCACTACTTTCCCTGGCAATGCGGAAAGTTTCTATGTCATGATGAGAGTAATGACAAAGATGTGGCAGGCATCCGACAAGGAAAAAGCAGCGGAAGAAAAGGCGAAGGCACAGTCTGAGGCAGATGGTAATGCCCTCCAGGATGCTGTAAATGATAAGCTCGCTGAAGGGTATAAAGATAAACTTGAGGATTCGCAAAAAGAGCTTAAAACACAACAGGGAGAAGCTGAAGATCTGGATAAAGATCTGGATAGAAAATTAAAAGATAACAATACTGCGCAGGAAAAAAATAAAGATGCGGCAAATACCAATACCGCCGCGATAAAAGCAAAAGAAGAAGAACTCAAGAATAAAGATCTTACTGATGAACAGAGGGATAACCTTAAGAATGAACTGAAAGGTTTGAATGATGAGAAAACACAACTTAAGAATAAACTTGAAGACTTAAAAAACAATAATGAGTCAATGACTACTAAGAGAAAAGATCTTAGTGATGATATGTTGCGTACACAGGCGGATATTGATGGCTATAAGAAACTAATGGAAGACTGTGCCGTACCAACCGCTGAAAAACAAAGAAAGCAGGTAGAAGAAGCGGTTAGATCAGGCGAGATGTCAATTGAAGAAGCCAGTGAACTCGGATATGGAGTTCAAGCAATGGCTTCTACTGCTGACGGTACAACAACAATAAATATTATCGCTAAATCTTTGCCGTCACTGTCATTTTCAACCCTTTCTGCTGGTCACGAGAAGATGACACAGAGCCAGCTGGTAGATGCAATGAAAAACAAACGGGAAGATTTTGCTGAACAGGTTGATGACTATATAGAGAGTAATTCAAGTTCGATCAGGAGTCATGAACAGAATGTCCTTGGTAGCTATAGGGATAGAGCAGACCATCTCATTTCTATGAGAGATGATTCTTTAGATAAAGCCAAGGATCAGGGAAATGATATTAATGAACAGCGTAAAAAGATAAAACAGGCGCTTGATAATAAGGATACCAGCCCCGAGGATCGGGCGAAATATAAGGAAAACCTGAAGTTGCTTGATCAAATAAGCACACAATTACAAAAGGTAGGATTAGACTTAATACAGACTGATATGTGGACAATGAAAGATAAACAGCTGAATGCGTACATGAACGGAGTGGGCAATAAACTTAAGCATGCCAGCATGTTGGTTAATAGTGCAGCTCTAAATGTCCGCCAGATTGAGTTTATCAGTAAAAATAGTAAAGATTTAAAACCCAAGGAACTGCGGGCTTTAATTGCTGATTATACGAAGCGAATGGCAATGATGGAAAAATCGTTAAAAAATCTGGGCAATGAAAAGCTTATGAAAGATTTTAAGAATGCACTCTCTGATGGCCAGGGGCTGATAGGTGATGTAAATGTTACAATAAACAGAAGAAAACAAAAGGAGCATTTAGCCAACAAGATTGCACAGGGTGAAAAGAAGCTGGAAGCTATGGCTAAGGCTGTTGTGGCTGATATAACTAATCTGTTTGCGGATGTCACGAAGGGTAAGGGGCTGGAAGCTATGGTTGAGGCTGCTGTGGCTAATGTAACTAAGATTTTTGCGGATGTCGCGACAATGAAAAAGATTTTTGATGCAAAAGAAGATTACAAAAAGATGCTGGTGGCATTAGAAAGTGACAATGCGGCGTATGAGGCGCGACTAGATAATATTATTTCCGGTAAACCGATGACAGAGGAAGACCGTAAACTTATGCAGCAAGGAAGGACAAATTCCAGAAATCTTGTTGCAGGTGTTCAGAGTTATCTCACACTAGAATCCACTCCGGAAAAAATGAAAAAGAAAGGCCTGCCTCTTTCGGAAAAAGACAAGGCACGGATAGAGAAGCACCGCAAAAAGATCGTTAATGCGCTTGATAATATGGATTATAACCTTATGGGGAACTTGGCCGGGCGGAGTAGGTATATAGTCGTAGGGCTTGAGGCTAAAGCAAAACTGTCTATACGTAGCCAGCAAATAGGACAAATGGCACTAAAGCTTTCCGGTCCAGAAAATGCTGAACAAAGGAACAAGTTGTTATCTATGCGGCAGTCTTTAAGGCAAGAATTTGGTAAAATTAATAAACAGCTGGATAACTTATTTACTAACGTCTATAGCAGTATTGAACTAAGCTCTGAGGATATGGTCGAAAGCGCAGAGAAAACAGCCGGACGTGTAGGGATAGCAATACAAGCACTTGACCTTGCGCACCAAAAAGGTATATCAAAGTCAGACCAGGCGTATTTTACTGAAAAGTTCGATGAAATAACAGGGCTTTTGGGTAAAATCCGTGCCGGTGATGTTGAAGCTGATAAGATGCTTGACGATATTATGGCAAATATTAAGGGTCCTATGAAGGCAGCAATGGCCATAAAAGGTAACCATGATAATGTGTCCAATATTGATGCAGAAACTAAAAAGTTGACGGCTGCCATTGCCGCTGGCAGCAAAGAACTCAAAAATCTGCCCGACACAGAGGATCGCAAGAAAAAGAAGAAGGTTCTGGAAGAGACTATTACAGAAAACCGCAAGAAGCTTGAGGAATTACAAGGACTGAAGGACGAATTAAGTGCTTGGGATAATGAAATTGGCGGTGTACTGTCTCAGCTAATTTCTGATGAGAAACAAACTGACAAAGATAAGAAATTAACTGAGAAACAAAGAGCTGAATTTTCTGAAAAGGTTGCGAACGCTCAGACCATTAACAAAGCCGCCGGAACGTGGCTTGATCTTTTCGATAAATCATCATCAATCAAAGGTATTACCGCCAATGATAAAAAGACACTGGATAATCAGCGCGCTTTACTGCTAACTCGTGTTAAAGACGCCAGAGACGGTGGATTTGCGGTCTTTGCTAATTTGGAAGATATTATAAAGAAATCTGGTGTAATGATAGTTGGAGTTGAGAAACGTGCAGAATTAAATAAAAGCTTGGAAAATATTGAAGAGAAAATTGGTGATAAGAAAATAGCAAAACTTCAAAGAGAGGTAGCTGAATTAGACAAGACTGCAGAAGCATATATTGCTGGAAACAATCCGGAAAAAGCAAAAACAGCAAGCGCGCAAGCTGATGAAAAGCGCAAGCAGATCAAAGCATTACAACAAGCTGTATCACCGGAGAAAAAAGAAGAGTATACAGCGATTATGGATATACTCAAAAATCAGATTGATAAGATCGCTATCTATAATAGTGATGGAGAACTTACCGGTGGAATACTCGATGATCTGACATTGATCGACATGTTGTCTGATGAAGCGTATAAAGATATGGAAAAGACATTTAATACTGTCACATTTATTTCTCAGGCCGCAGGTCAGATATTGTACAATGACGAATTTTTACTAAAACAACTTGATCAGACTGATAAAGATGTTCTTGTAGCACAGCGCGGTAAGATATTTTCAGCACTCAAGAGTCTTGACGGCTCTCCGGAATCACTCAGGAATATCCAGAATATGCTGTATGGGAATAGTGTTACGATAAATGGAATTGTAGCAAAAGCAGAGTACAAACTAAAGATGGATAAGCTAGGAACAACAGTGAAAAGCCTTGACAAGGCTATTGGTATGCTTACAGAAAAAATTACGAATGCTAAAACTACCAAAAAGGAAAGAGCCGAACTAACTACACAAAAAGCAGATTATAAACAACAGCTAAAGGCATATTCATTACTCCAAAAGAGGATGAAGTCAGAACAGGGTAAGATAAACAGTGTAATGCAAATGTTTTATAAGGGTGACAAGATTTCTGGGCCTAGTTTAAAGAAAATCAACAATATTATTAAAAATGCAGGATATGTCGCCAATGTTTTCGACGTTTTACCTCAGTCGCTATTATCAAGCAAGAATAGCGCGATTGTAAAAGGCGTAACAAAGAAACTGCTAAAAGCATTGGATGAAATTAAAGGCGGAACGGACGCATCATATAAGAAACTTAAAGATATAACAGCCAGGACAGATAGTATAACAAAATCGGTAACAGCAGAAAGTGTACTGCAGAAAGCAAAGAACCTTATTAAATTAGATCCGAAAGATCCGGAAAAATATAAGGAATTAAATAAAATTCTTGATACGAAGCTCAGTGAAATCGCACGTGATATTAAGAAACTTGCTGATCCAGAACAAAAGATTAGTAAAGAAGAATATAAACAAATGGCACAGCGTCATGAAGAGATAAAAAATGTAATGAAAATGGATGAAAGTCGAGAAGCGGTTAATAATCATAATACGGGAGGTACAAAGACCGCAGTTGATAAGTGGCTGAAAGGAGCTAATGTAATTATTTCGAAATTAGAAGAAAAGAGAATTGCGATCATGGCTGATCCCAAAAGTGATCCAACAGGCAGTGAGCTTAAAAAAGTTAACGATAAGCTCAAGACGGCAAAAGATGATAGAACAAAACTTCTTTGCGGAAAAGATAAAAAGCTTGTTTCTGAAGTGGGTGAAAAAGACAAGATCATTCAAGAGAAAATGGAAGAAAAAGCAAAATTAGTAGTCGAGATAAAAACAAAGATCGAGGATGTTAAAAAACTCCACAAGTCAGGCAAGCTAAAAGAGTTAGAAAAAGAAGTGAAGGCTCTGGGTAAATTGAAGATATCGTTTTTCAAACTTACCGGTGAAATACAGAAAGAAACCAATTTGAGAACCCAATTGCTTGTTAGAAGAGCGACAGAAGACAAAACGGGTAAAACGATAGATGGAATTGCCCAAACAATAAAACAACGCGCGCCTCCGGAAAGTTCTAATGTAAAACTTGCCCTTGATGCCAGAGAAAAATCACAACCTATATGTAATACCTACCAAGCAGATTTTCTGAAGACACTTGAAAATTACCTGGGTGATAAATATTCACCCAAACAGAAAAAAGAATTGCTCTCAAAATATACTACGCGAGGTACCCAGTCAAAACAGACCATAACCGACATGTTGAACGCGGATACGTTGAAAGAAGACTTGAAAACAGCGTCTGACAGTGCCGATACTTTTTATCAGGAAAATGTCAAGCTGGCTGAGGCTAAAGTGAAAGAAGCTCAGCAAAATGTCGACAATCTGAAAACAAAAATAAGTAATTTTGAAAGCACCATCCAGAGTATTGAAAGCGGAGAATTTTATCGTGGCCGTAGTGCTGATATAAATTCGATGAAGAATACGATCGAAAGCACAAGACAAGAACTTGCCGTAGCTGAGGAAGTGGTCGTTCAACGTCAAAATGCGGTCGATGTAGAAAATGAAAAACATGACCAGCTCAAGAAAAATATTGAGAAAAATATTGAGGACAAGAAATTTGCATTGGACGTATATAATGAAGCTCTGCAGAAAAACGTCGATATGCTTTCAAAGCTCCATGAATCTCCTAAATCCGAAGATATTAAGCGAAATATTGACGTAATAAAAGATTGTAAAGAGCTTTTTAAACAGAATATATACAAGCATCAAATACCTGAGCACCTCAGCAAGCTTAAAGACAAGATGGTTTATATAAAGAATAAACTTGATAACAAGCACACAGAGAGGGGTGCCTATGAAGGTGATACATCAAGCTTCGAATATCAAAATCTTTCGAGGTATATAAGCTCTGCAGAAAGAGTATACAAGAAAGCGGAAGCCGAATTCACAGCGGCCGAAAAGGATTACGCAGCATTTGAAACTGCAAAGAGTGCCTATATTAAACGCCTGAAGGGTGTGAAAGACGCTTATACCGCATATAAAGACCCTAGTGTGGCCGATAAAGAGACGGCTTGGAACAGTGTTGCCGATAAAATCGGCTTTGTATCAAACCTTGCTAGGGCGGCAGACTATTCGTATAAAATCATGCTCAAAGGCATAAATTATGAAGGGCCAAACAGAGATAAAGTTAGAGAAGTATGTAATTTATACTTAGCAAGAGTAGAGCCCCTTTCGAGGACGGGAACTACAGAAGAGATAAAAAATCTAGCGAGTGACGGTCAAATGCTGTTAGGTAAAGACGGTTTCTTTGCAGTAGTAGAAACCAGCAAAAACAGCGCTAAAAAAATCGATCCGAAGCCTGATAGTTTTAAAGGCGATAAGAGTGCGTATCCAAAGGCGAAAAAGTGCCAGGATATGGGCGAGGGATATATTGCAGATGCAGCGGATAAGGCGCTTCTGCTTATTATGGGTAAGGACAAAGAAGGTGTAGCACTCAGCGAGAACAAACGTGAAAAACTTCTAGAGGGTCTTCAGGAAGATGTCAAACATGCGGCCCGTGTTTCAAGTGCTTCAGAACAGTTTCTGGGTGTCGCGCATAATGCTGATCCAAGACCTGAAACAAGGGCAATGTTGAAAGAATTTATAAAATCGCCTAAAGCATTCCTTAATAGTGATAAATTCCGAGATCTGAAACCTTATCAAAAAGCTGCACTTCTTAAAGCGCTCGATACGCTCACCGACAAAGAAATCGTAATGAGCGACGGTACGAAGAAAAAAGCGACGCATAAAGATCTCTTAGCGGCACATTTCAAGAAAAACTTTAAAGAATTCTCTAAGAATTACGGTTCGATGAAAAAGAATCTGGATACTATATGGGGAGAGCTTAATAAAAAGGATATAAACTGGGATATTGTTGGCCAGAAACTAAAAGAGAATAAAGAATATCAAAAGGGTATCGGTAAAAGTAATGATTTTAGTAATTTTGTCGCAAATCTTGCGGTTCTTCCTTTATCAAATGTTAAAAAAATCAGTATTATCAGCGATCCCCCTGACACAAGTATGGATTTGCATAAATCATCAAAACACAAAATGGATGAAAAATATACAGACTTTAATTTCGGCAGTGTCAGTGATATTGCGGCACTTGCAGGTATAGGAGTAGATTTTACATCTGCCGATGGCAAGAAATTCGATTCGAAAAAAGGCAAGGAACGTGGTAATTATCTTAGCAGGAGGGCCAAGGCATATACTATTGGGATGGGACATGTATCTAATTACAGTAATGACAGCAGCAGAGAGCAGGGAGTAGCGAAGCGTAACATTGTTAAGGTTACATATGATGGCGTAGATTACACAATAGATGTGTCTAACGACGATATTAAGAACGATAACATGTTTAAAAATAAAGTCGCCGGAGGCTTTTGGTTCCATTGGGATCATGAATGTACAGTGACAGTGACAGGTCGGGGTGAGCCGGTAAAGAAATATATTTCTGAGGAATATATAAAACAGCTTATTCAACGGGGTCAGAATGTAAAGAGTTCTCGAGGTGAACAGCTCGTGAGATATACAGACGCTGACGGCAAAGTAAAAAATATGCTTATAAAACGTGATGAGCTTTTGATAGAAACACCGGCATGGTTTGTTTCTGAGCATGATTTTAATTCTATACAGAAGCTGGGTAGAGATACGGCCGCAGGGGAAAAACCTTTGGTTCCTAAAGATTTTAGACTTGTTGCGACAGTTGATTATGCTGACAGCCTTAAAGAACGTGAAACGGTTACCGGCGGTAAGACAACGTATTACCTTATTAAAAATAAGACACTTGATAAATATTCGGTAAATCTCAACATACATTATAAATCTACCGTTCTTAATATGAGCGATGTTGAAGGTGATATACTTACTTATAAGGCCGCAGAAGGCCGTAAAAATGACACATGGGAATCTATAAGCAGTGGAAAAGACTTTTCCGAAGTAGCTGATGATAAAGGAAGATTTAGTGCTGCATGGGCGGGATTTGTCGCCGGATTTAAAGACGCTGGCAGAAAAACTGTCGGGTTAGTTTCAGATGATGAAGCAGAATATTTCTTCGGTATTAATTACGAAAGGCCGGATTTAAATCTTATAGAGAGCGCGGACAGGACCGAGAGCAGTTATGACGCGTCAAAGAACGGTGCTGTAACAAAAGTACAGGATGCTCAACGGTTGATAGATCTGTTTGATTATCTTGATAAGAGCAAGGCCAATGAAACCGCTAAGGCCATGGTCGAAGAGAAAATAAACAATTATGTTAAGGAAGGGATCATTGATCAAAAGTATATTAGTTATGGGTTCTATAACAATGTTGTGCCGTGGTTTGGCGGTGGAGATAAATATGCGGTTTCAGCTATGGCTAATGAAGGCAGGGTAGGTACGGAAATCCTTAAAACAGACATAGGCCACAGTGATATTGTTTCTCTACTGAAGGAAAAGGGCGGTAAGCTTGACGCAAAATTGCTCGACAATCTGGAGAAATTCTCAGAAGGTCTTGATTTGCGTGCCGGCAAGAATACTCAATTTGAGGCATCTAATAAACTTGGACTATATCTTACAGCAGATGCCTTGAAGTCAAAACAGACTCAAAACAATCTGTTTTGGGATGCGCATAAACTGCAAGTAGAAGGCCAGATAAAGCTGCTGGTAGGTGATTATAAAGCGGCAGTCGGTCTTTTTGAAGAAGCCGAAAAAATCGCTAAAAAATCATCCAAGATTTCTTCAAAGGTTGATCCGTTGTTTGAACAGCTTAAGTCGCTTAATGCTTCGATCGGTGACTGGGGATATACAAACAGGACAACAGCCGTACTTTTTGATCCTACTCTTCGTAAAGTTTCTATCGAGTACAGAAATAATCTTATAGAGGCCGCATTACAGCTTCGTTATGACAATGATGGCATGCTTGACCTTGACTCAATAGATGCTATGGAAAGTAAACTCAAGGATATAGCGGGAGCTTCGGTTGTTGGGTTTAATACAAATACAAATGATATTCTCGCGCGGTTGGGTGCGAACAAAGTGGTAGCGGAAATTGGTTCAACAGTAATCGAATTTGTTGCGGTCGTCCTTGTGACATTGGGAGTGGGTGCTGTTGCAAAAGCCATTGTTCAAGTAGGGGCGAAATATAGCAAATTCTTGTTTGCTGTATCGCTTATGATTGAAGGGACAACGATTCCTCAAGCGATGGCGTTAGCAAAACTTACTACTGAAACGGGTATGAAAGCAGAGCTAATCCGTAAAGCTCTTCAGGTGATGAATAAGTTTAGAGGGTTATTAGGTGCGTTAAAAGCGGCGGAAACATATGGCGATGAGGCGGTAAAACTATTTAATTCAGGTGCAGATCTTGGAGCTATATTCAAAGTCCTTAGCGCTACGCAAAAATCCAGTCTTTTGGCTAATCTGGGAGTTGGCGCTAATACGCTTGACAAGATGTTTGATGTGTACAGAACTATTAGTACACTGGTTCAGAGCTCAAAAGGATTGGCTATGTTCGGTTCAGCAGCAGCTGAGACCGCACGAACGGGTGGGGCGCTTAGCGAAATAATAACTTCGGGCGGTAAGCATTTATTGAACCAGGGATCTTGGATCAGTGCGGGCGGTAGGAAATGGGGTACAAAGATCGGATATGAAATGATGTTGAGATCTTCTTTGAAAGGTGCATTATATAGTACCGGGCATGGTGCTTACAATATGGCTAGGATAGGTGTTGCGACCGAGATATTCACAAGTATTGCTAATGGGAAAATGCCAACCTTTGCACATTTGGTAACAACATTTGCTAATGGCCTAAAAAGCGGTATTTATATGGCGCCTCTATTTGCGTTAGCTCCACCCATGGATTTTTATATGCATATGGCTAAAGCAAAAGGATTTCTTGGGATAGTCCCGCGTTTTGTTGGAAATTATGTAACTGCTGTTGCTGGAAAAGGTTTTGTCAAAGGGACAGCAAGTTGGATCGGACAAACTACGATAGGTAAAGCTGTTACAGCGGGATTCAATGCAATTACCCGTAATCTCTTGGCTAATCTTGCAAATAATAAGTTAATCGGATGGGCTGTGCGTGGGATAGGAGATAAGGTTATATTTCCGTTAATATCAGGATATAAGGCTTTTGCGCAAAGTGGGTTAGGGAGACTTCAGGATCAGTTTTTCTCTTTTAATTCAATCCAGCGTTTATGGACATTTAGTGCGGCGCATGCGGTATTACACCAAAGCGCGAAAGTTATATTAACACTTGTTGCCCGTGTTATTAATAAGGGGGATAAATTAAGTAATTTTCAGAAGAATTTTATTGAAAATGTTGCCATGAAGATAGGTGAAATGTCAATCCTTCTGATTCCTATGGCTACTTTGGTGCAGATCCGTCAGCAGTATGTTTTGGGCGAGTTCACACGAAGAATAAAAAAGAGTACTAAGATGAAAAAGATAAGCAGGGTGCAACAGAGAGAAATCTTAAATAAGATTGCAAGTCCTGAAAATCAGGGATTGACACTTGAACAGGTCTTATCAAAGAAACAGGCTCAGGAAATATTCGGTGAGATGTCAAAGATGGTAATTGACAGGCCGGTATTTGATCAGATATTAGACTCTGATTTAGCGAAAGGATTTAAAAAAGAATTTAATAATAAACTTAGTGGAAAAAGCAATGGAGAACAATTAATAATTCTTGAAAAAATGCAGGAAAAAATTCTGGAAAAGCACAGTGAAGGTAAAAAAGCTGATTGGCTGGAACATAATTTTGCACAAGCGAAACAGGCTCAGATAATGCATGAGCAGGGTTCGTGGAATACCAGATATATGACTGAAGATAAAAAGTTGGATTATCTTAAAGACTTGTCGACCGGCAAGAATAAAACTTTTGCGATTGATGGAGTTGAGGTAAAACTGCATCTTAATAAGCGCCTGAGTTCTGCGGTAGAGAAATTTGCAAAAGGCGAATATAACCGTCTTAGCAGGATCAGGTATGAAAAAGTAGTAGAGTTAGGAAGTAAAGAAAAAGGCCATGAACAGGAGTTGATCAACCAGGCGATTACAGAAGAAATTACGATGGAGAAATTTAAGGAAGACATGACAAAAATTAAAGGCAAAAAGAAGACCAAAAGAATTAGTGATACGATAGAAAAAATACTGACAGGTGAACATAAACAGCATAAAGAGGCTTTTAAGACATTAGCTGAAAGTGCACTCAGCGATTATTATATCGCACAGCAAGTAAGTAAGATGGCTGAGATTACTGAGGAGCATACTAAAAATAAAGACATAATGACACATAGCGATAAAGTAAAATTGGCTGAAAAACAGGTTGAAGCGTTGAAAACAGAACTTGGTAAAACTTCTGAAACAGCGCAGATTAAAAGACGGGCACTAAATAAAATGCGTAATATGGCCGAGGTTAATGAGATACTTCTAAGAATATCCCCTCTTGGAAGAACGTTGAGTTCGACTCAGAGAATTCAAATACTTACAGAATTGAAGGGCGCCCTTAAAGGTGATGCTAAAGCAGTAAAACAGCTGATCAAAAAAATAAATCAGCACACCAGGGTTAAATCTAAGCTTGAAATGAATAAGGAAAAGGAAACCAAACTCGATACAGACATAACAGAAACAACGAAGAGCCTGAAAAAAGCCGAGAACAAGTATAAGAAACTATTGCAGGATAGATCCGTCCCGCAAGAAAAGGTAAATGCTGCTGAAGCAGAAGTTAAATTATTGGAAAAACGTGTCAGTGAATTAAACGGCCAGAAATCCAGGGCAAGCAGAGTTTTGAAACGCCTTAATAAAATTATTGAGATTATTGAGACAATTGATAATTTTAAGGCGCAAAAGAATGCATTTGAAGGTCTTACTGCACGAAACAAGATAATTGATATGCTGATTGAGGTCGAGTCAAGTAAAATGGCCGAGGAGAGTTTTGAAACCAAGCTCGCTCAGGAAGCTAAGGGCACGCAGGCATATACCAAGTATAATGCGGAACGTACCGAGTTAGAGAGAAACATAGAAAAATCTCAAAGAAAGATAAATGCTCAGGAAAAAATCCTTAACAATGAAAAAAAGAGTACTGCTAATAGGTCTGAAGCATTGAAAAAGATCCAGCTTGAAACCACAAAAATAAATATGATTGAGAATGCAATATCTAAGTTAAATTCCAAGTTTAAATCAAAGTTTTCTGAAACAGCGCTTGAAAGAAGGACAAAAACAGCGAATAGAAGGTTAACGAAGGCTAAAAAACGTGCTAAAAACTACAACGCTCAATTGGAAACCATTAATAAAAAAGAATCCAGCGGCACGAAACTTACACCTGAGGAAACAGCTAAGCGTAATAAAATCAAAGAAAATATTAACCGTCAAAATAAGATTATAGAGTCATCGACATCCAAGTTAGGAAAGCTAAACACCTTAAATGAAATTCTTAAAAATGCAGGAAATAATAGTGCCTTAAGGAGCCAGGCCTTACAGCTTATTGAGGCAACATTTAAAATGAATTACTTAGCTGAGCTAATCAATAATCCTGGCACTCTTGAAGGATTGAATATCAGTAATGTAGGCAAACGTGTGGCAGAAGCCGCATTCAAAAAACTTTATAGTGAAACACTCAACAATGTTGAGGATATTGCTTTAAAGTTAGAAACTCAGCAGTATCAAAGGGATACTGTAGGAAAACAGATAAAGGCATCGGAGAAAATATATGAAGAAAAGGTTAAAACAAAAACGGAATTGAAAAGCAAACTTAAAAAGGCAATTGACTCAAATAATATGAAGGACATAACTAAATATAAAAACAAGCTAAATGGATTAGAAAAAGAGATGTCTAAAAAGATGGCGGAGATAAAGGTATTAGAGGGAATAAAAGAAAGAATTGATAGTGGTGATGTTAGTATTATTGAAAAGATAGAATTTCTCAATAAGTTCCGTGACGGGGATATATCATTTTTGGGGCAGTCTGTTGGAGAAAGTCCCGGAGGTATAGATATTGTAAAGAGCTATGCTCGTTCAAAGATGAATAAACTTTCTATTGAATATCGTCAAAAACAGCTTGATGCGGCAAAGACAGTTGGTGAAAAAGCAATGCTTTTGAATAAGTGGAAACAATCGGGGCGGCTTGATTCTGAAATTGCCGATAAAGTGAGGACTAACGGTGAGCTAAACAATGATAGGATTGCCGATCTTACAAATGCTGTAAATGATTTTGTGGGAAGAGAGCTTTCAAAACTGTCTTACGAGCTTTTCGGTCCAATGGAAGTAGGGCGTTTAGCAGGGCTGCTTGCTGGTGCGCAAACAAGAAAAGTATATGTTGAAGGGGCCAATAATGAAAAGATCCTTGTTAACGAAAGTCTTAGAGTGGAAGCACATAAGATCCTTGATTATAAAGTGCAGGTAGAATATGAAATAGTCCTGTATAAAAAATCACTTATCAATAAAAAGAGCGCTGTTATTGCTGCGGCTACGGAGATACTCGAAGGAAAGGATTCTCATCGATTTCATCAACTAGTTAAAGAACTTGCTGCATCATCAATAACAGGTGTTATCTCTGAAGCCAGAGAAAATGCCGGCGGGGCAAAGACTTCAGACGTGGAAATAGCAAGAAAAGCGCTCAATCTTCTTAAAGAAGCTAGAGCTCTAAACGTAGAGTTGATTAAGGAAATTGCCGATTCTTACGGTGTTACAGTGAAGACAGTTAAAAATCTGATTAAAAATAAAACTGTTGATAAAGCTATTAAGAAAGGAATCCGCGAGATAGAAAATAATATATTTAAAAATGATATTACAGATATCGCATACCGTGTATCCGTTGAAGTAGTGAGTTATATGGGATTCATTGCCGCTGCTCCAAATATGACAGAAGCCCAGAAAAAAGATGCAATTGAAGAATTCAAGAGCGAAATAGAAAAGTTAAAAAGCGAAGATGGTAAAACAGCTAAAGATGCAGAGAATGCGCTAAAAGAAAAAATGAAGAATAAAGGCATGGATGCTCATGCAATTGAAAGGGCTATTAAGAGCCTGATGGAAAACGGCAAGTTGGTGATTGAAGGGCTTAAAACTGACATGATCAATAAGAACTTCTTGAAGATGCTTTCTGAGAATGCAGATACAATTATCCTTAATGTAGCGGAAAGAAAACATGCTGAAACACAGACTGAACAGTTTACGGAAGTGCTTAAGAGCATACTAAAAAATAAAAATATAAAAGTTAGCTCGGTTCAACAACTTCGAAAAATGACTAACAAACAGTTGGAAGAGATTCTAACAGTTGAAGAATATAAAAAGATAGTTGAGGAACTGAGAAGCGAAAGAGAAACTGCAAAAAATGAAATTGATACGAAACGGGCGGAAATGCTGAAAAGAGAAAACAAAGTAAAAGAAATGGACAAAGGATCTGAAAAAGACGCGGCAAAGAAAGTCCTTGAAGTTGATCAAAAGGCTGCTGATGAGTATATTGAAGCGCGTGCAAGTAAAGCAGCGTTTGAGTTTGAGATCGCAAAAGGTCTGGAAGGTAAAGGTCTTGAAAAGCTGTTCATGGAAAGATTTAAACAGTTTAAATCTACTTTGAAAAACCATATGGAACATGTAAAAGCGGGAAGAAAAATTAAATTAGAGATCTTAAGGAAAATAAGGAGTTCTGACAAATTGAAAGAGATCTATAGGCGCGTTAAAAGAAATAAGGAAGCAGTGTTTAAGAGCGATGAGATTGGAGAAATATTTAAGTTGCTTAAGGGAGAAGGAATAATTACACCTGATAAAACAATGAATTTCCAAAAGGCCAATGCGCTTGTCGATGCGGTGTTTGAAACTTTCTTATTGATAGGTGGCAAAGGATTTAAAATGTCCACTGTCGGTAACCGCGTTGTTGACGGTCTTTTAAGAGGGTGTGATGTTGCTGCGTCTACGGGCGCCGGGAAAACCATTGCCGGTTTAAAGGCCATTATAATACAGAGCTTAACTAGACAGGGGGGAAGCAACTCAATATTCTCGGTTGAAAATTATGACGCGGTATTGAAGATTACTGCTGGTAAACCGGGAGGCCCGGCACAGTTCTTGCATAAACACATGCTGGAATTATTTGGCATTGAGGTAATGGACGTAAGATCTCAAATAAAAGCCGCGAGGAATGGTGATCCCACAAGTCTTCTCGAGGCATTGAAGAATAAAAATGTAGTTGTTGTAATGGATTATCTGACTCAGTCCCATCTTAATAATATGTATGCGGAGCATCCAGATATAGTCAAGGCGTTAAAAAAACAGGATCTGGTCATTTTTGATGAATTTCAGCGCGTGGTAAATGAACAGACATCGGTTGTTCAGGGAAGCGGTAAACAGGGCCTTACCGTGACCCAGATGAGGACACTTGATATGGCTATTGATATTATTGATATAGCGGAACTGGGGACAGCAGAAGAGGTAAACGAGGCTTTTACAAAGGGTAAAAAAGCGCAGTATAAGATTGAAGAAGGTGAGGTCCATATAAATGAAGCCGCTGCACTTAAGATCCTAAAAAAATTAGCCCGCGCCGGTATTACCAATCTTTCCGCGCAGAACATTAGATCTATAGTAAAGGGAAAAGTACTTAAATATAAGGGACAGAAGGATTTGATACTTTCTAAAGGTGAGCTGTTTCCAACAAATGAACTTTATGGTGTGCAGAGAGATCAGATAATGCATGATTTTGAATATATTTATACTATCGGTAAAGGATTAAATAGAAAAGCTGCTGCCAAGGGTAAAGAAGCGCCCGTAAACCTAAAAAAGATCGGGACCTCAACAACATCACGTGAAAGTTCAGTTTTAGATCTTTTTAAAACAAGCGGCCACAACCAAATACGTGTTGGTATGTCAGCGACTATGCCTGAACTGGGACGGTATATTACCGGCAACGAGCAGGTTGTGGTCAACCGTTCAATATTTGAAGCGTCTAAGTTTAAGGTGAAACTAACTTCAGGCGGACAGCCGGAAATAATAAATTCTTTTGCTAACCGTATTATGAAATCTGCGAATAGAGGACAACCTGCCGGGGAATATAACGGTACGATAGTTCATATAAGCGATAAAGGAATGCGAAAGGCGTTTATAAATGAACTGAAGAAAAGAGGTGTGTCCTCAGAAAAAATACGTTCGATTGATGATCTGTCAACTGCTGAACAGATAGCCGGTGATATTGCCCCTAAGATAGCTGAAAAAGGATATATCGTTGTAACAACTGAACGTGGTGGTACAGGCGTTGACTATAGCGGTAAAGTAATAGATTCATTCAGACTTAATGCGGAGAGAGGGACATCATCCAGTCTTGCGCAGTGGCGCGGTCGTATCAACAGGGGTGGTGCCGCGAGATTGGCTCTTGGCCAGGCAACGCTTTTGGTTAATGGAAAAGCACTTGGTGAAAGTCTCACTAGGTTGCTGTCATCTAAGAGTGATTTTGCAAGTATTTCAAATAAGTGGAAAAAACTTGGAAAAACTGATGCGCATATGAAGAAAATGCATAAGAGTCTAACCCAGCTCCAACAGGATTTTGTTACTAATAAGGGGAAGATCAACATTACGGAAACAGGACTTAATAAACTCCTTGAAATAAATGCTCAGTACCTCGAATCGAAAGCTACATCTCTTGCTGTGGATTCTCTGAGAACAAAGATGTTGCGTGGTGAGCTGGTGTTGAACCCTTTTAAAGAGCTACTGATGTCGGTTGCGAGTAGTGATAGGGCCATGGTACAGAGTATGATTGAGGCGACTGTTGGCGGGAAAGGCGGATCGGACAATATCTTCCTTTCAGAGACAATGAAAACGGGTGAAATGCTTGGTAAGGAATCTTTCCAAAAATACAAGCAGGAAGCTATTGAAAAAGCAGAGTTGTTAAAAAAACTGTTTAAAGGAAAGGGTAAAAATTATGATGCGCTGATAGATCAACTTTTTAGAGTTGAGCAGTTAAGAGAATTTGAAAAGGAAGGCGTATATGAGTCGGTGAAAACACGAGAAGATGCATCAATCTTAAGAGCCAGAACCATTAGAGATTTGGTGTCAGTAAATAGAACATTGAGTACTTATCAGCTTAAGACAAGAGAAACAGGCAAGGCGCCTGAAAAAGCTAGTGTCTGGACAGAAACCATTGCGAGGTCAGCGGTCTCGCGTCTGCATGGTATTGATACCTCTAATATATCTGAATCGGAATTTAGCGAAGTTGTTGAAAGTCTCAAGAAGACAAATAATCTGCAAGGTGCACCGCAGTTTGTGAATAAATATATAATCCCCGCCCTTTCCAAGTCCGACAAGGAAGAAGACAAGAAACTTCTCCAGGGATATAATGAATATCAAAGATTACAGCTACGGGAAGATTTTGCCACTGCGGACATATCAGTGCAGTTACCAATGCTGTTAGAAAAAATTCCTAATGCATCTGTTCTTGCCAAGATATTGTTCACAGGCACGATGATGGAACCCGACCAGATCGCCGATCTCTTAAACAGCGACAATATTGCCAATATAGACAACAATGATGACCTGCTGATACTTATGGATGTTGCAAGAAAGGTATCTGATATGGCTGATCAGTCAGGGTTTGTCGGGGTAAGCTGGATAAATACCGATAATATGGGACAGATCGCTGACAGGCTGTCAAACCTTATTGATGTTAACGGGAACGTAAAGGTTGATAAATCGCTGAGCAAAAAGAACCAAGATAGCCAGAGAGAACTTGTTCTATCGGCAACAGCAAATTTCTTTAGAGGGATAAATAAGGATACGGATATTGCTTCAGATACAAGGGTTATGAATTTGTCGGCAAAGGCACTAAATATGGCATCGGTTGATACAGGGACAGATGAAGGAGATCTGAACCGTATGGAGTTGCTTTCAGCTATGGCCAGTAACCAGAGTGCCTTGAAAGATCATCTTGCAAGTGTAGAGGCGCGTATAAATGATCAAATTACAAATGTTGAGCTGCAGCTTACCGACGCAACGCTGGATGCGGCTGAACGAAGCAATCTTAATAAAAACAATATTGAGCTTAACAAACAATTAGATAATGTGAGAAGACAGCAGGATGAAGCAGGAAAGATTGTTGGAAATATGGTAAAACTTTCCAATAAGCTTAATCCTACAAAAATGAATCCCGCACAGCTTGAGAAGGCGCTTAACATATTTAATGCGATCGCTAGAGATGACCTGCCGGGTTTTGCTATTACCTATGACGTACAACTGCTGGTTGGTTCACTTACTAGGCAGCTCACCCTTGCTATGAGTGCTGTGGGCGGAGTGATGGATGTTAATGTAAGAAGCGGTTCTCTCGAGACGGCCTTACGTGTGTATAAGAACTTAAAGTCTACTGTCGAGAATACGCATTTAAACAAAATAATAGATAAATCTCAGTTGAATACAATTGCACGTAAGATTGTTTTGCAGGCAAAAAACCTCTCGGATGCAGATACCATAAAAGAAGCGCCTGATAGAGAAACAATTATGGCAAACGCGATAAATATAATGGTCGAATTAAGTGGCATTGCTGATACAAGCGGTATAATGAACAATGTTACCGCGTTTATACAAGATACTAAAAATTCCAGGCAGGATAGAATTGTTGTTGCCGCGCAGTTTGTTGCCGCTGATCCTGACGCTGCTTTATCTCCTATAATACAGTCAATCATTACCGATTATGTTTCTTATTTCAGTGATGAGGAAACTCTCAGGGATCCTGAAAGATGGACAGCTAGAATGGGTAAATCCTTAACCGCGATTATTAGTGCTACACCGATCGAATTTATTATACCGTCTGTTTTAACTGGGATACATAGCCTTAATTTGAATGAAGAGCAAAAAGAGCAACGGGAAGACCAGCTAGAACAGTGTCAAAATGTATTGATTATTGCCCGAAGAGGAAATAAGGATCTTGTAAACGCGCTGGTATCTAAATTGTCAGGCCTTGACGCAGGCACCGCATCTGTTAACCAGATAGCAGTGGCCTCAGATATTATGGATACTGTGTTGGGAAGAAAAGATATAAATAAAGATACGCTTAATGCTGCGGCGATAAATCTCATTAAGGTAGCCGCAGAAGCTAAAGGCCAGGAAGGCGAGAAACAGGTTGAGCTTTATAATACAAAAGCCCGGCTGATCGTTGCTGTTTCTAACACAGTCAATGTTCCGGCTTTAATCTCAAGCGGAAAACTTGATAAGGAAGGAGTGGAACAGCTTGCTCGCGCTTCCAGAGAGACTTTTGAGATTCTTGCTCGTCAGGAAGCAAAAACACCTGATCAGGTACTATTGATGGGTTATCTGGTAAATGCCATGATAAAAACCGGAGCGGTAAAGGATGCAAAGGAACTGGTTGAAAATAACATGGTTGAATTGGTAATGGCAGTTGATAACGGATACGATACAGCCGATTCAGCAAAGAAGAGGGAATTCATAAACGTATGGTCAGAACTGAGAAACTGGATAAATTCAGACTGTTCTACCGATGTGTTCGGGGAAACAACTGTTGCTAAATGGAATGATTTGCTGGAAACATCTCCGATGAAAACTATTGTCGCAGAGGCAGAGAAAACTAAAGTTGATCTTGCATCGCTCTCGCTGGCAGTAAAGCTGGCATTTGACAGTGAAGAAGGATTATCGGATGAATTGATTGAAATGCTTGAAAAATTTGGGGTAAAGGTAACTGAAGATACAACTTATGCAGATATCGCACAGCAGATCAATACGAGTGACGCGGCAAAAGATAAGTCGTTCAAATCCGCTGATTTTGTAAACAGTATTGTTGAGATGGCGGCACAGCCTGAGAATTCAGTTGAATATGAAAATGCTGTTAAAACTCTTACAAAGGTATTTGGTTTAAATGAAGCTGATGTTAAAGCTGCTATTAAAAAAGCAAGGACGATTTCTAAAAAGCAAAAGATAGATTTTAAGACACTTCTTAGAGACACAATTGTTGCAAGCATTGTTGATAGTGATGTAGTTAAGAAGATTGCCGGAAATGAACGTAATCGTAATGTAACCGTTGAGATAAGAGACCTGAGCAAAGGACAACGTCAGGGAAAGACAGGAGACGTGGATCTTGATCTTAACGAGGTAACGCCGGAAGCTTTCAGGGATAATGAGACGTATTTATCTTATGTGCTGAATGCAAACGGTTATAACGATATTATGGCCATTCTTCGTGGGGCCGCTCTTGACGATTATACATTCGATGAAATGGCACTTTTCTTAAATGAATTCATTGACTTTAATGTAGGAGAGGTTGGAATACCTCCTGAATTGCTTACACAGCTTCATATATACGATGATCAAACCAAACAGGTGTCACAGTTAGCGCTGGCAAAAAGAGATGTAGCTAAAGCTATAAATAATGCCAAAAAAGCGAATAAGAAAAGAATTGGCAGTGGTAAAACAACTGATGGCCGTACATACAAAGGTATTGGTGATCTGTATATAGGCGAGATCATCGATATCGCGGATAAAAGAGGTGTTAAGACGGAAGATGCATTAATGTTTGCCGGTTACGCTTCTGCTGAGGCAAAGGCCATCGTTAAGGCGCTTAAACGTGTGTATAACATACAGAAAATAATGGGTAAAGAAGTTGTTATAAAGAAGGTAATAAAGAGCATACGACTTGAAAGCCTGAAAAACGCCCTGAAAAAAGGCGGTATGGAGGACTTGATAGATCAATGTATGTTTGGCCTCAAGGATGTATTTGCAGATCGCGAGAAACTCAGCGTTGATGATTTTATAGTGAAGTATGAGAAGAAAAATCCAAATGCCATTAAGCTTGTTGCGTATCTGGAAGCACTGGAGAAAAAAGAAAAAGCTGTTGAGAAACCAAGTGTACGTAAGATTGCTGAAGTGGTAAATCTTGAAGAATATCGTAAAGAGAGAGGTTTTGCAGCTGGTTTGATAAATAAGGTATACAAAAATAATAAACAAGTCGCTGGTTGGGTTGCGTGTGCAGGTATTGTTCTCGGTGCATTGTTCTTAACTGCAACGCCTGTTTTGGCTGCGACGGCTGTGGGTACTGCTGTAGGTTCTATTGTGTTGGATAAAGTGTATACATCACCGGTTACATATGTAATGGGTCTTGCTTTAGGCGGGATTGCAACTCACTATGCCCGTCAAATTGTGCTTAATGCCGATTTGGCTGTTGTAGATACTGGTATTGCTGATGTAAAAGGTGATTTCGAGGAATTTATCAAAAAAGAGATGAGAAAAGACAAAGATAAACGTGCTGACCTTACGCTTATGGTCACATCCGGCCGTTATTTTAAACAGATAATACACACACTAAAGACAAGTAAAAATATTGAAGTTGTTCAGGAACTTATGGATATTATCTGCGGTATTCCGGATGTTGCCGTGAAGACAAGGGGACTTGTTGAAAGTGCTGTTTCTGCTGTAAATAATAATGAAAACTTTACGGAAGGTGATAGAGAACAGATTATTGCCAATGGTTTTACTTACGCAAAAGATGGTTTTTCAGTTACGATCGATTTTGCCGGTACCAGTCGTGAGGATTTACCGAATATCATTGATGATAGGGCAAATGTCAATGCACGGAAAATTGGGAAAGAGCAGATAAGGCAAATAAGAGTGGCACTGAAAGGTATTGCCGATGTTGATAATATGGATATCAGCGAACTGACAGCATATCTTCATGCTGAATTTAAGAAGGAAAGCAGTGCCGCTATCGATGCGATTAAGAAACTGCTCGGGGCTCGTACAGATGATCTTGAAAAACGCATACAAGAGCAAAGGCAGAAAGGCGAAGAGCTCACGGATGAAGAAATAATCGATGCTTCGGTAAACGTTAATATTGCTTATATGCTTGCAAACGGCTGGGAAGGTTTGCGTCCATTGCAGTTATTAGGCGGCGCTCTTATGGGGCAGGGTAAAGTGGCAAATATAGGTACGGGACAGGGGAAAACTGAAATCTATGTATTGCCGCTGTATATTAATGCGCTTACCGGTGATCCTGCTGTACAGGTAACAGTTACAGATGAATTTGCAAGATCGGATTCCGGTAGGAACAAGCCGGTCTTTGAACTTTTGGGAGTTAATGTGAAGGCCGTAGATAAGAAAGATAAAGATGGTATGAGAGAACTCTTTAAACATGGAAAGAAAGGCCGCACAGTTGTATATATCGGCTGGGCGGATCTCAACTTTACTCATGTTGAGGATCTTGATAGAAGTGATGAAGAAAAAATCCTTCCGGAGATGTTCTCTTATGTAAATTTAGATGAAATAGATGCGTTGATATGTGAAGGCGGCGCGACAGCGTTTATACTTGCTGTCGGAGGGCGGCCTCTTACAGAAGCTGAAAAGGCGCCGGGTATTGCCGCTGATGATACCGCTTTGTCACTGCTTCCTCATGTCACTATGACAAGACCAAAGTTTGAGACTGCGGAAAAGAGGATAAAAAGATTAGAAGCAGAAAAAGCACTTACTTTAGAGAAAAAAATAGCGAAAAAGCACATGGATAAACGCCTTGAAGATGTTGGCGATCTTGTTGATATTAATCCGGCAAACCAGTCAATAGAGTTTAAGTCTGCCGCTGAGAAATTCTTAAAGGAGCGCTATGAAGACGCAAAAGCGCTCGGCGCTGATATGCCGAGCTTTGAAAGGTTTAAGAGTCTCGTAAAAACGGCTATTCACGTGAGAATATTTACTTTAAAAAATACCGATTATAATCTTGCCTATAAACCAAAGACGGTAAACGGTGAGGTGCAGAAATATGAAAACGGTGAGGTTATTTATGAGACTGATTCTGACGGAAAACCGATCATGGTAATACGTCTTATCAATAAGGGATCAGGACAAAATACCGATCAGCGCCAGGAGAGAGATCGCGGCATAATGCTTGACATTAAGGAACGACATGAGGGTGTTGTTGTATATAGCGATAACAAGACATCGGGTAAGGTAAGTGGACGAGATATACTTAATAAAATAAAATTAATCTCAGGGTCTAGTGGATCAGCTATAAGCGAGGCGTTTGAAAGAGAGCTTAAGGGGCTCGGGATAGTGAGCGCTTATGAAGGGGTGTTTGACGTTCCAACGTTTAATTCGGTTATACGAAGGTTTGACGGTACAAGGTTCTCACAAACCGTGGAGGAGAGATTTGAGCAGATTAAGAAGGAAGCGGATAAGATGTTTGAGAACCATAAACAGCCCGGCCTTAACTTTTATAGCACGGGCGGGCAGGCTGTAAATGACTATATTAAATATATTGATGAGATGGTTGAAAGGACGCTGAAAGACGCTGGATTTGAAAAAGATACGGAAAAAGGCAAGAAAGAATGGCGTGAAATGGAGATAAAAGTCAGAACAATGGTTGCTCCGCATATTGATGTTGATGCTACTATTGAGAAGCTGCTTAAGGAATCAGAATTTGATGAGGGAACAAAGGAATGGGATACATTGAAAGAGAAATTGACAAAAGACCTTGAGCCATACAGAACATTTGAAATACCGGTATCTCCAGCTATAAAAGATGAGTTGGCGAAAGCATATGGAACACAAAGCCTGGATGCCATAGAAAAAGCGCTTAAAAAAATGAAGCAGGCACGGGATAAACACCGTAAAGAAAATATTGATGAGCTTGTTAAAAAAGGGTTAGACAAAGGGCTTTTAACAAGATTAAGCCGTATCCATGTTTTAGATGACAGACAGAGCGATATACAGCGGTATGAGGCATATAGCGGTGAACCCGCAAGCATGGTTTTTGCGACACCGATTGCGGGCCGTGGTAATGATTTTGGGCTTACAAAATTTAAAGAAATTAAAGAGCGCTTAACGAAATTTCTTAAGGGAAATAATATGCCGGTCAGTATATCAGAAGATCTTGAGAAATTGAGAGATGAGCTTTATTCAATCAGGGATGATGATTATGATACCTGTATGAGGTTAAGAGAACCGGTTATGAAGAAGATAAAGAAATTGTTTAGTGCGTTAAAATCTGATCCTAGATTGGCCGGTGTCCTTGAAGATCTGCAGGACCTGGAAGACAGGTTCTATGGCGCGGAAGTGAATGGGTATCATGTCATTATTTCCGGTCCGCCTTTATCTGACCGCGTATATTTGCAGAATATCGGCCGCGGTGGTCGTGCCGGTGCCCCGACTTCTACAGTGACACTTTTCTGTTACGAAACTGACAATCCGGGTGTTATTCACAAAGGCTTGCTGGTAGAAAATAAGAAACTTGCCACTAAATTTGAGACTAATTTCGGGAAATTGAAAGGACTCCGTGACATTTATATGATCCCGCAGCTTGAAGAAGAAATGGCACTGCTTGAGAAAGAAATGGCACCGCTTTGGAAAGAAATGGCGTCTCAAATTGACAAAAAAGCTGCTGATAAGTTAAAAGCGCTTTATGAAAGGCTGAAAACAGCTAAAGAAGTACTTGATGAAAGGCTGAAAACAGCTAAAGAAGCATTTGCAACAATATATAAGAATAAGAGTGATAGGGAAAAAGAAAAGAAAATACAGCTGAGTGAGTCTGATTTGAGCAATATTATGCTGTGGAAAGATCTTAAAAATAAAATAGAAACAACAAAAATCGTGTCTACAAGAAAATCCTTAAAGAAAAAATTAGTATTACTTGAGAAGAAAATGACGCCTGTGCATATTCAAATTGCTTCAATTGAAAAAGACTTGGCTGATATTGTAAAGCAGGGTCAGGATGCGATAGATCTCTTAGAAACTGAACGGCGACTTGCCGATAAGCGTTTTGAAGAGCCGGAATATGCCAAAGCTGAATTATTTGGAGAGATAAAGCGTGGGGTTGTTAGTGATTCGGCGTCTGCTTCAAAGGCGTTGTTAGACTACGTATTTGGCAATTACGAGAAATCAAAAGATATTAATCAGCCTAAGGCTCTTAAGTCTCTTAAGGCTGATCTGGCTGTCCTTGGAGTGGATACCAGGGGTCTTACGGCCGACAAGGTAAGTGAGCTTAAGGATAAATTGGTCGGTATGCAGCTTCCGCTGTTAACTTCTAAAGCCATAGAGAAGACGTTTGTTGATATTAAGGATGAGATACTTAAGGAACAGGGTAAATTAAGTAAGTATGATCCGTCAAAATTGGGTAAGATCTCCGATAAGAAAATGAAAAAGCTGGTAGAGAAATTCAATAAAAAACTGGATGAGATTTATTCTAAATTGCAGGGCGATGTCTTTGAACGTGTTGCGAGAATTGCCTTTGAGATGTTGAAGACACAGCAGGAAGAAAAGGAGACCGAAACACGCTTTGACGAGGATAAATTTGTAAAAAATACCAAGAAAGCAGCCGATGACCTCGCTAAGGAAACAATCAATAAGCGTAAAGAAGCGATTGCTATAGCTGAAAAAGAACCTGTTAAGGTTACACGTCTTGAAAGGTTAATTGATAGTATTACGCGTTCCCCTGTAGTTCTTGGAATTGTTGCACTGAAAAACCGGATATTTGGTGAACCGGTTATAGGGGGTAGCATACAGACATATAAGGAGAAACTATCAGAGAAAGAGTTTCAAGCTTATCAGAAGGTATTGGATATCCAAATGGGAGAAATTGCAAAGATCAATCCTATAAATGCGGTCAGGATAATTGCAACGGCTGAAGAGCAGGAGGACCTCGAATTTGCCGGAGCAGGTATTTCAGTTGACCTTACAAGCGGCGAGATTGTTGTCACGAAAACCGAGAAGGCCGCTGAAAAAACGGCTGCAAGAGAGATTGAAGCCCCTGCTGTTGAAGAAGCAGTTGCACCGGTTGAATTAATGGGTGTTCCAGAGGTTAAGGGGGCGGATATCACTGTACGCGTAAGTAAAACAGAAACTCGCACGGGAAAGATTGCGCAAGAAATGTTGAAGAATAGAGACTTAACTGAAGGCGAAAGGGTGGAGATAAACATTCAGCGTGAGAATGAAAAAGGCGAAGTTGTGGGAGAAGAGAATATCAGTATTGTACTTACTGACGCAATGATCAGTAATTTGCATGATGATCCTATGATCCTTGAAAAGGTGCTTTCAGGTGAAAATTATACTCTGAATGAGACTGATAAAGGTACAGAGCCCATGAACCTGATAGTTGTAGAAAAAGACGGTGTGAGAACCGTTGTAGATGTGGGTCCTGAGGTAAGCACTGAATACAAACAGGCACTTGATATGGTTAGAACGGGCAAGGCAGGCAAAGTTACCGTAACTGATAATGGCGCTATACTTGTTGGTGATGTGCTGATTACAAAAGATGCGAGTATCGCCGCTGGTGCGATAATAATGAATTCACGTCTCTTGGGCAATGTCAATGTTGCTCCTGGAGCCGTTGTTTGGGATTCTGAGATTACAAGCGGAGAAATAGGTATGGGGGCCGTTGTAAAAGGTGTTACGTTTACAAATGTAAATATTGGGGCTCAGGCGCTGGTAAGAAACGGAGCCGGAGGAGAAGGCAGCGAGATTAAGGTCGGGGAGAGATCTCATGTCGTAAATGTTCGCGGTAAGAATGTAACGATAGGTATTGCCGCCACAGTTGAAGACCTTGAAGTCGATGAAGAAAAGGGGTCAGTTACAGTCGGTGATGGAACAACTGTTAGCGATGTGAAATCGGAAGAGGATGTGCTGGAGCTTAGTGCAACAAAAGACGAAATCATTGTCGGTATATTTGATGAGAAAGGATTCAACAGGCCACATACTATTAATCTGGCGGATAAAGCATTGACTGAAAAGGCATTGAAAGAACGTATGATGCCGGAAGTTGATAAAGATGAAGAAAAATTTCGCAGACGGTTACAAGAACTGCAGTTTAAGTCACAGCTCGGAGAACTCAAGGGAAAGAAAAAGTTCATTGAGTATTTAAAGCTTCTGAGGCAGTTCAAGGGCCTTGCGAAGTTAATTGGCAGATCTGTTGCCGATAAGATTGGCGCTTCTGACAAAGCTGTTGAAAAGAGAAGTGAATTTAAAAAGGAACTTGCCAAAAAGATTAAAGCACCGGTTGATCTTCTTAATAAAAACTATGAGAAGTCGAAAGCGTCTTATGAAAAGTTGGTCAAAGAAAGTCCTACAGCAGGTAATCTGCTTGGTCTTGCAAAGTCTATCTTTGGGCAATGCATAGCAACTAAGCTATCAGGATTGATCTCTCTCTTTTCTGAAACAGATGAGAAGGCAATGAAATCCGCTGAAGCTGAAGTTATCAGGCAGACCGGTATCTTGAAGGCAAATGAGGTAAAATTGGCTGAGATGGAACACATGCTTGCTAATCCTAGTGCAGCAATAGAGGCTGAACGCAAATCGATCCAAGAGGAGCTATCGGCAAAGATTGCCGAGCTGCAAAAAATTCAGCAGGAAATAAACAGATCGAGCGAAGGGGTCAAAGACTGGCGTGAAATGTTGAAAGCGGCAGGAGAAAGGGTTGAGAATGCTCGTATTGCAATGAATAAAGAAATACAGGCTTATAATAAAGAGCTTGAGAGATTGAAGTCTATTTACAAATACACTGAAAAGAGTGATGGATCGACATTGTTTACGAGTGAATTACAGCCGTTTATAACTGTCCCGAGCTATTATAAATTCCGGAATCGTCCAGAAGAGTTGCGCGTTCAATTCGAAAAAGATTTAGCAAACGCTAAAGCCATAGGTAAGCAGCTCGATGATATGCGGAGTGAATATGACGCAGCCAAAACAGCATATGATGAAACATCAAAGAAGGTTGACAGCCTGCAGGAGTTAAGTAACAAAAAAGCGTCGCTTGACCGCGAGATAAAATTGCTACAGGAAAAGAATGAACGACAAGCCGATGTGGTTAAAAATTCACTTGAGAAGCAGTTGGAAGCCAAGAAAAACGAGATTGCTGCTACACGTGAAGCGTTGAACAAGGCTGTTGAGAACAAAAAGAAGGTTCTTGCCGACCGTGCAGGAACGAAGAAGAAAATAGAAGAGTTTGAGAAAGAGCTGTTCGAAGCGGAATTAGCATTTAGGAAAACGCTTGATATCGATCCTGAAAATGCCGAGGCGCTTGAGGGAATTGCCCAAATTACATTGATACGTGCATATATTGAAAATCCCGGTAGTGTCTCTCTTATGGATATCCAGCAGGCATTTATCAGTACTGAATCAAAAGAAATTGCCCGTCATAAAGAGCTGGAATTGATCAAATCGTTGAATGTTGGGGTAACAGATAAGCAGGCTGAAAAGATGTACGCGTTGATTGATGCACTGGAGAAAGCGGGCTGGAGCAAAGAGAAGCTCTATGAGCTCAGTCTTGATAAGCTTGTTGCGACCGTGACAGACAGTACAGAAAATAGAGTAAAGAATATTGTTGCATTACTCTCTGAGACACCTGAGATGACACAAAATAATAAAGACATGATAGAATTTTTGGTTACTCTCGGTGAAAATCTGACCTATCCTCATAATCGAACGACTGGATTTATCAGAAAATCTATTGCGGACAATCCTGAACGAGAGGTATTTGTCAGTATGCTATTTACTAATGATCCATTCTCTAAATCTCATGTTGACAGTCTCTATAATAAGATGACAAAGGATGGCAAAGTTGACACAGATAGATTAACCATAAGCGATGTGTACGATGTGTTGAGTGATCTGGGTGATAACGAAATCGAAAGAGATGTGTTTGCGAATGCGTTGATTCAAAGACTTGGCGCAAATGAGTATGAAGCGCTTGATGTTAGAAATACTGCTCAAAAGATGAAAGAGGCAGGATATACCTGTTCATTGACTTCAATTCTGCAGGCAATGAATATGCTTAAAGGCGATGAAGAAATGGAGAATAAGATCGTTGATGAGTTTATGAAAGACAGACCTAAACTTCTCGCCAGGTTAAAAGTAATGTCCGGCGGTGTTTTTGATCCTGATACTCTGGTCAATAAGCTTGAAGATATGCGGAAAAAAGGATTGGCTACAACTGCTCTGGCTGAAATACTGCTTGCGCTTGAGCTTTCGCGTGAAGCTTCGCTTGCATCAGTTGTGACAAACCAGGTAGCGGGTATCACTAGTAGCGTAAAAGATGAGGTGCCTGAGGGTGATTCTGCGTTTGTCATTGATATTGATGAGGCTTTACAGAAAGATTCATTGGTTTTAAAGAATATGAAAAATGGTGTTATGGACAAGTCACATATTGTATGGTTCTCATCTACAAAGACAGCAGTAGAAATAGAGGCATTATTAAAAGAGAATGAAATATCTCTTGTTAGAGAAGATGTTGAAACGTTTGTTGTAGGTGTTAAGTCGAAGGCCGAAGCAAAACTTCTTAAAAATAAGATGAATAAGAGAGTAGCGGCAGCTTTTGCAGATAGAGTATTTAATGCGATAAGTGCAATAAATGAGAATTTGCCATCGGGCAAGAAAATACCTGATAGCAAGGTGTTTATACTAACTTCAGCGGAGAACTTCAAAAACTTATTCTACACTGCCGCAAAAGAGTTCCTATATGCAATATTCTCGAGTGACGGTAAGGAATTTATTGTATCATCTGAAGCAATATCGCTTTTGGAGAAGATAGCTCCTGACACCTATAATGAAATAAAATCTATTGTCGGGGATGCTCCAGTCTATTTCTTACCCGAGATGACGAAGGATTCCGACGCAATAGATGAATATGAGAAGATGAAGACAACGGAGAGACACGCGTATCTTTGGTTGGAGACGGAGCTGAGAGTGGCATAAACCCGGCTTCGCCACCGCGCAGGAGTCACTGCGTGCCACCTACGCGGTGAAGGGTGAGGACGCGGTGAAAGAAAAGAATGATGAAGGGCGGCTGAAATGCCGTCCTTTTCTATGCCCGCTTCGCCACCGCCCCGATTTATCGGGGCGGTGAAGGCGGGGAAAGACGTGGAATAAAATAGGTGTATATGCTATAATATACGCTGCATTATGAGGTAAAACATTAGTATAAACCTTTAAAAAGTTAGGTGCGTTATATGAAAAAGAATATGTCTATTGGAGTTGGTATTGGCATAGCTGTTTTAGCGGGGGTTGTATTGGTCACGTTATTTCTTTCAAAAGAGGAATGGAAATCTGGCGGGAAAGAAGCAATTCAACCGGCTGCGTTGTCAGTTAAAGGAAAAAACTATCAAGTTGTGTTGCCGTCAAAGCTGACAAGAAAAGATGTTTTACCCTCTGCGATCACTATTTCTGATATTGAAGTGCTTCCTCTTTTGGATAACGAAAAAAATGATGTTGTGAAAACATATGAAACACTTAAAAAGTCGTTGGCAAGCAAGGATACCTCAAATGTTGTTAATGCCGCCAACAAGCTTCGATATTATGGGCTTAAAGAAATATCAGATTCAGGATTTAAAGCCATTGCCGCAACGTATCCTGACATAAAAGATAAAGAAAAGCTTGCTGACGATCTTGATAAAAATACAAATCCTGGTGCGGGAGTTATTTACGGGTGTGTTGTCAAAGAAGCAATAAAGAAAAATGCCTTTGATACGGTCTCGAGAGTTATAAAGAAACTGGCAGTGCTGCCGAGCGAAAGAGAGTCATGGCATAGCGGTATGATGTATCTTTTGGGAGAAGCGAAGAAGAGAAAAGATATCGGGATAATAACTGATCTTTCGCGTGATATGTTTTTTAACGCTGATTATGACGGTGCGCAGGCAGGATTTCAGGCACGTTTATCACTTGCTAAGGATAAGAGCCAAAAGCTTGATACGGCGTTGGAATATGAGTCTTTTGGCTACAATATTTTTTCTAAAAAAGATCTTATGATGTTTATTGATGATGCACGCGAGATGAAAAATAATGAGGCCGCGATACGTTTTATTGGCCAGCTGTATGGTAAGGACAAGAAAAAGGCGGTAGAAGTTATGTTTTCTTTTGTTGATACAGCGGTTAAGGAAGATGTGCCGATTGAGGACATTGCCGAAATGACAATGCCGCTTGCGTATTCGACTGATGATGATGCCAGGTCAAGTCTTTTTAAAATGTGGCGGACACTTGGGGCCTCATATGTAAAGGCAAAGGATCCGCATGGTATTGAGATGGTTGCTGAGTTTGTGGGTGCTCTTCCCGGTGATGAAGGAAAAAAATATGCGTTTGAATTGATGAACATACTTTTAAAAATAGAACCAAAAATAGATATACAGCAAAAAGTAGCGGTTTTACAAAAAGCGGTGTTTTTTGGAGAGTCATCCAAACAGTTTCTTGAAAAGCAAGCGCCTGATATATTTAAAGAGGCCATTAGAGATAATAATGCGCAGGATATTGAGTCGCTATCATGGGATTTTATTAATTCTGATTCAGAAGCGTTGCAATCGCTGGGGATCGAAGGGTATACCGAAATTGCTGAAAAGCTCACTGCTAAAGGGGATTATGTTGAAATAGTAGGGCTTTCTAAAAGGTTTGTTGGTTTCAAGGATGACGAAAAGATCAAAAAGAAGGCTATGGAACTATGGAAAAACGCATTTAAAGAAATTGTTGCAAGTGGTGCGAAACCCGAAGATATTATTTTGGAAGCTGTTGATGGTGCTGCCTTTTTTAGGGATCCGGAGGTTTCTAATACAGCAAAAGAGGGTGTTAATAGCTGTAGGAATAGTATAAAAAATGACAGTGTGTTTGAGAGGTGCGATTATGCGGGGCTTCTTATGAATAGCCGGGATAAAGACATGGAACAAATTGGCAGGACAATATTAAATGGAGCTGTTCTGGATATGAAAAATGAGGATGATCCCGACCAATTGCTGAGCTTTGCCGAGCTTTTAATACAAATGAATGACCCTCAATATAATAGAGAGGGTATAGATATTTTGAAGAAGTTGTGGGATATTAATGTTAAAGAAAAGAGTTTTACGAATACCTTTGTTTCAGAATTAATAAGTGTGATTTATAATTCTGAAGACGAAGCTCTTATAAAAGCAGTGAAAAAGACGATGGAAACGGCCAAATCAAATGAACCTGCGGATGATGTTTTGCGCCTTTTGCCACAGGAAAAAGCGGATACGGAATAACTTTTACCCCGCAAGGGATAGGGATTTAATGCTAGGAAACATCACATGTTTCCTGAGGGCGACAAACAAAAGCCGCTATGCTTTTAGCGAGTGGTCTTTTGAGTCTCATTAAAAAAGGAGGAATTATGATAAAGATTGCAGCGAAACTTTTTTTTATAGGAGTATGTTTATCGATTGCTGTTATATCGTATGCGGAAGAAAAATCTGGTCCTAATGAAACTGTTGCAAAAGTTAATGATACGGTTATTACGGTAAAACAGGTAAATAATATTATCGACAGTGTCCCCGGCGATTTTAGGAGTATTATTAAATACAAAAAAACCGGTTTAGTTAATGATATTGTTGACAGAGAGATTCTCTATCAAAATGCCATTAAGAAGGGATATGAAAATGATAGTGATGTTCTTAGTTCCCTTAAGATGATCAAAAAACAGCTTATTGCCGAGTGGTACTTGAAGAAGGAAGTTAGTGATAATGCTGTGGTGAGTGATGTTGAAGTAAAAGAATATTTTGATAAAAATCCGGATGAATTTGGTATTTCAAAAGGTCAGGCTCAATCATATATTGATAAAAAATTTATGAAAACAAAAGACAGTATACGGGAAAGCCTGCTTATGCAAAAACGGGTTGATACAGTAAGACTATTTATTGATGAGTTAAGATCAAACGCCGATATTACGATCAATCAAGATGTGATCGACAGAATAGAATAATACACACAAATAACAGCAGCGACCATTGCGCATAGAGGGCGGCATTTCTGCCGCCCTCTATGCGCAATCTTAGCTTACATCGCCGCGGTGGGTGTGTGTGTAAATGGGTTGCAGCAACCATTTAGGAGAGGGCTCGATTAGAGAGCACCTTTAAGGGGCGAACTGCACGAGAAAGACCGCGGAGTAATCAAAAAGAAAAATTACTCACAATGCTTGATAAGGCAAGATGGCAAAAAGCGATCAAAGAGGGAAGTATAAAAATAATGGGTAGAAGAAAGATTGCCATGACTATTTAATAAATATGGGATAATTAGTTTATGAATAAAGTGGATGGTGTAAAATATTTATACATAAAAAGCTTGACTAATTTGCGTTTATAAAGTAAATTGGCCATATGTATAAAAGAAGATATTTAGAAGATATTATTGTTAAACTGCATAAGGGCTGTAAAGTTCTTTATCTTGCGGGTCCTCGCCAGGTTGGCAAGACGACTCTGTTAAAACATCTTTCTAAAACAATTGGCATGAACTATGTGTCTTTAGACGATCTTTCCATAAGAAAGCTTGCACAGGAAGACCCTCAATTGTTTCTGCAAAATTATTCGGCACCTTTGTTAATAGATGAGGTGCAATATGCTCCGCAGCTATTCCCTTATATAAAGATTAACGTTGATAATACAGATAAAAATGGCCGGTACTGGTTAACAGGGTCACAGCAGTTCTCAATAATGAAAAATGTGAAGGAATCTTTAGCGGGTAGGATTGGCATTGTTAATTTACTTGGTTTCTCTGTGGCTGAGGATAGACAATTACCAGGCAATAAAAGTCCTTTTACCCCATCAGCGAAAAATCTCAACGAGAAACCTATAGATGTGAAAAAGTTGTTTAAGATTATTCACCGGGGCTCGTTTCCACTTTTAACCCACAAAAATCATCCTCCCTTGGACGTGTTTTATAATTCTTATTTACAGACGTATATAGACAGAGATCTGAGGGAGATTTTCCATATATCAAAAATATCTTCCTTCCATAAGTTCCTGCAGCTGTGTGCAGCTCGAACGGGTCAATTATTAAATTATAGTGATTTAGCACGTGATGCGGATATCTCAGTAAATGCCGCAAAGGACTGGATAAACATATTAACTGCCAGTTTTCAAATCTATTTACTTGAGCCGTATTACAAAAATATATCGAAAAGAATGATCAAAAGTCCCAAGCTGTATTTTCTAGATACCGGACTTGCCGCGTATTTGACAAGATGGAAAACTCCGGAAACATTATATCATGGAGCTATGGTGGGTGCATTTTATGAAACCTTTGTTGTAACGGAAATAATAAAAAGTTATTGGTATCATGGACAGGAGGCTCCGATATATTATTATCGTGACAAAGAGGGACATGAAATCGATGTATTGATTGAGAGGGACAATATACTTTTTCCTGTTGAAATTAAACTGGCTTCTGCTTTTCATAAAAGGGACTTGAAGAATATTTCGTATTTCAGAGAAAGGTTCTCCGGTGTTGGAAAGGGAGCAATAGTATCATTATCTCCTCGACGTATACCGATTGATAGAGAAAATGATGTTATTCCTTCCTGTATGATATCATGATCTGACACCCACAGCTTTTATGCTGATATAAATGGTTGCTGCAACCATTTAGGATTATTTTCGCAAAACATGTAAAATAGGCTTGACAACTCCATATATATATGTAAAATGGAGTTATGTATTCCAGAATAATTAAATATCAAAAAGAGAAAAGTTTCTTCTTATTTGGTCCTCGTGGGACTGGTAAGACAACGTGGGTGAGGTCTACGTTTCCAAAGGCGATTTACATAGATCTCTTGGAAGCCGAAATATACAATGATCTTTTAGCAAGCCCGCAAAGGCTAGAAAATTTTATAACAAAAAATTTTAAAGAGTACATTATTATAGATGAAGTTCAAAAAATCCCTGAACTTTTAAATGAAGTCCATAGATTAATTGAAAAGTACAAATATAAATTTATCTTAACAGGATCAAGTGCCAGAAAATTAAGACGCCATGGGGTGAATTTGCTTGGGGGACGTGCTTTAACATGTGCTTTGCATCCTTTTACGGTTATTGAACTGGGAAGAGATTTTGATATAAGTCATTCTCTATTGTATGGGCATCTGCCATGCGCATGTACGGAATCTGACCCCAAAGGATATCTGGAAAGTTATGTAAGGACGTATTTGGACGAGGAAATACGTCAGGAGGGGCTTACAAGAAATTTGAGTGCCTTCTCAAGATTCCTTGAAGCTGCTAGCTTTTCTCAGGGGAGTGTGTTAAATGTTGCAACTGTCGCGCGGGATTGCGCAGTTGAACGAAAAGCTGTCGAAAACTACTTTACAATACTAGAAGATCTATTGATAGCATATAGATTGCCTGTCTTCACGAAAAAAGCAAAACGTCGTTTAGTTTCGCATCCTAAATTTTATTTTTTTGATGTTGGAGTTTATCGTACGTTGCGACCAATGGGGCCGCTTGATATGCCTGAAGAAGTAGAAGGCATTGCATTTGAGACACTATTTTTACAGGAGCTTATTGCGATTAATGATGCACTTGATTTGGGGTATACCATATATTATTGGAGAACGTCAAATAATATGGAAGTAGATTTTGTGTTATATGGAAAAAGAGGTATCCTTGCATTTGAAATTAAACGTACAGGTAAAGTTAAAAGTCATATGTTGAGTGGCTTGAAATCTTTTCTGAGAGATTATCCTATTGCAAAAGCTTACTTTATCTACGGCGGAAAACGTTTAATGAGAGAAGATAGAATAGAAGTTCTTCCCTTAGAGAAGACATTAAAGGAGCTCCCAAATATTCTGGCATGAATATGTAATATTGGATAAAGAAAAAGGGGTCTTGAATTGTGAATTTGATTTTATTACAAAACCGGTAGCCGCAGGTCTTTAGCCTGCGTTGAAGAAATAAATCGGGACACTCCTTTAAACTTGTTAACAAGCAAATAGTTACAACGTAATTACAATAGTGATCGGTTACTATTTTCTACAAAATCAGATAAACCTCAAATGAATACAGTTTGATTGCACATAAAAAAAATGAATGACACGAAGTGTCTTATTGGGGATTTAATTATTATGTATCGTGACTACATAAAGAAAATAGCAGTTGTATCGTGCATGCTGTTTATCCCGTTTGTGCCATTTGGCGATATAACTGATTCACACCTTGAAAAACGATCTAAAGAAGTATATAACACACCGCTTTCCGATAATGAGGTCAGCTTTCAATGGCTTGGTACCGCTGGATTTAAAGTGCAAAAAGCAGATATGATACTGCTCTTTGATCCCTATGTTACCCGTGTGCCGCTCATATCGTTATTTATCGAACCATTAAAGCCAAACAAAAAACTTATAGAACAGATGTTTCCAAGAGTAGATTATATTTTTGTCACTGATACTCATTTTGATCACTTTATGGATGTTCCTGATATAGCTCTCAATACAGGCGCTAAAGTTATTGGATCTGTTATTTGTGCGAAACTGCTGCGCATATGTAAGGTTCCTGAAAGCCAGATAATCGAAGTGAAAAGCGGTGATGAAATCACACTCGGGAATATGCGTATTAAAGTGGCATTTGCAGAACACGGACTTGTGTTGTTTCATAAACCGTTTTACGGAGATCAGGTTAGGGATACACTGCGTCCACTACTTAGAGTAGGTGATTATGTGTGTAAAGATACGCTTAGCTATCATGTATCCATTGATGGATTTCGTTTTTTTGTGATCTCGGGATTGAAATTCAATGATGATGAGATGGTAGGTGTTGAGTCCGACGTTGTCATATCAAATGTTATGACCCATACCGAAGGCTTTGTTGAAAAATTGTTACAGGCAACCAAGCCGCGTATTTTATTTCCTTCACACTATGACAATTTCTTTGAGTCATATTCATCCGGTGTTATGACCTGGCCGATAATGGATTTTTATACCTATTGTGAAAAGGTAAAGGCTTTTGACCCAGAGATAGACATTATCACTTTGGATTTCTTTCAAGAATACCGTGTTTCGATCAACGATGCTTCTCATGTAAATAATAAACAGTGATTATAGTATTCCCAAATGGATGGTATTGGTGCCGCTCGTTTTATACGTAAAGATGAGCGAACAAAAAATATTCCTATTATTTTTGTTACCGGTTATGTTCACGGGCAAGATACTAATGAAGTAAGAAATATCCCAAACTGTGGGTTTCTTCCAAAACCTTTCCAGATGCAACAATTATTAGATATGGTAGGGCAATATATTGGCGGATAACATTAAATAACGGGTGTAAAAGGGCATATTCATTTTTTCTGAATATGCCCTTTTTTTTGTTTAATTTAAAGATTAAATTATATTTATATGCTATACTTTCTACATATAAAGAGGTCTTTTAATGGCAGATAGTAAACGATCAATGAGTAGTAAGATCATCAAGGAATTAATACTACCGGGATGTATACTCGTATTATTAATTGCCTCATATATATATTATAAAATAGAGTATTATGGATTGCTTTCTAATGAACTGCAGCTTGAACTGGTAAGATATGAGACGACATTTTTCATCCTTTTTGGCGCATATATTCTGCAAAAGGTTTTAAAAGCTGTGGCGAGTTGGTATCACGAGAATATTGCGTTAAAAACACAAACATCTTTTGATAATGATCGACAGGCCGTTTCGGGTAGGTGACAGGATCAGGCTTCTTTCGGGAGAGAATGTTGTCGTAAAAGATATTGGTATTCGGCGCAGTAAGTTCGTTTTTGATGACGATAAGGCGATTATTATTATGCCAAACCAGGATCTTAGTAAGAGTAAAATTGTAAACTACACATTTGCAGAAGAAAATAGTAATGAATCTTGAGGGGGGTCTCGTATGAAGAATATCTATTCATGTTATGGGGATGACGAAACGTGGAATATCAGAGAATCTGAATGGGTGACCAAACTTCAAGCTGTTCGTGAATCTCAATTCGCACTTGGAAACGGATACCTCGGTATGCGGGGTGTCTTGGAAGAAATTCCGCATGGAGCGCAGCCAGGAACCTATCTTTCCGGACTCTATGACAAGATGGCTTCGCAAGTGGATGAGCTTGTTAATCTGCCCAATCCGATCAATTTTAAATTCACCGTTGAAGGAGAGAAACTCGATCTTTATGCAATGGATGTTACTGACCACACCCGTGTTCTTAATATGAAGAAGGGAATGCTTCTCCGTCAAACAATGTACAGTGATACAACAAAAAGACGGTATGACTATCAATCTGTGCGGTTTGTATCAATGCATAATAAACATATCGGTGTTATGCAAATGACGCTAACCCCGCTTGATGGTGCGTGTGTTTTAGATATTAATACAGGAATTGATACATCGGTGGATAATGTTGAGATCTTAAGTGAGGGGAGTAAAAAACATTTTAGAGTAAAAGAACTTGGCACATCTCATAAAGCAGGGTATCTCACCGTGGACACTATGGAGAAGCATAATACAATAGTTTTCTGGAGCGGTTTCTACTATGAAAAAGATGGGAAGAAAGTGTATGCAAAAGATAATATTTTTAGGCTTAAATTAAGGAAAAATCAGACGGTTACTTTCACAAAGATATTTTGTATAAAACATTTTCCGTATAAGCATGACTGTGAGAGTTACAGAAAAGAAACATTCAAGGTGTTTTACAATGCTTTTCACGGTAATTTTACGACACTTGCCGCAAATCATATCAAGGCATGGGAACGTACATGGAAAAAAGCCGATGTTTTAGTGTTTGCAACAGAACATTTGCAGATGAGAATCCGGTTTAATATTTATCATATGCTGATATGTGCCCACTACGATAGTGGGTTTTCAAGCGTTGGCGCACGAACATTAAGCGGAGAAGGATATCGAGGCCATATCTTTTGGGATGCTGAGATATTCAATATGCCCTTTTATCTTTTTAAGTTTCCTAATATTGCCAAAAATATGCTGATGTATCGTTATCGGAGACTTGACGTGTCACGTGAGATTGCCGAGCGAGATGGTTTTAAGGGTGCTCGCTATGCGTGGGAATCAGCACGTACCGGAGAAGAACAAACACCTGAGTGGGCTCGCGATTTTGATGGAACGGTCATTAAGATTCATACGCATGATTATGAAATACACATAACGGCTGATATCGCCTATGCATTATATAAATATTATGTTGTGACCGGTGATGAAGAGTTTATGAATCATTACGGGTATGAAATGCTATTTGAAACCGCACGGTTTTGGGTGTCCCGCGCGCAGTATAATAAACGCAAAAAACGTTATGATATCAATAATGTTATAGGACCGGATGAATTTCATGTTGATGTAAACAATAATGCGTTTACGAACATGATGGTAAAGTGGCATCTCCTTACCGCCGCAAGAATGTATAAAGCCCTAAAAAATAACAAAAAAGTGGCCAAGACATTAAAAGAAAAACTAAAATTAAAAGATGTAGAAGTGCGTGAATGGGGTAAAGTCGCTCGTGGGCTGTATTTTAATATCAATAAAAAAACAAATATCATCGAGCAGTTTGAAGGATATTATAAACTGAAGAATGTTGAGGTAGAAGAAACGGATGAAAATGGCATGCCGATTCTTCCCTCGCGATATAAAGCCGAAGATTTAGATAAAACCAAGTATGTGAAACAGGCTGATGTTGTTATGCTCTTGTGCTTATTGGATGATGTTTTTAATCTCAAGACAAAAAAAGAGAACTACAACTATTATGTACCAAAAACATTGCATAAATCTTCTTTGAGTTGTTCTATGCATGCGCTTCTTGCCTGCGAAGTCGGGGACATGAAACGCGCGTACGATCTTTTTAATGTTGCCCTCAGAACGGATATTAGCGATTCCTACGGTAATACAAAAGAAGGGATACATGCGGCATCACTCGGTGGGACCTGGCAGGTTCTTGTGCACGGTTTTGGTGGGGTTGGAATTTTTAAAGAAACGCTGTCAATAAATCCTCGCATGCCTCGATCATGGAGCAAAATGTGTTTTGCCGTTTCATGGAAGCATCATACTGTAAAGTTAGAATTGACGAATAATCTTATTAAAGTACGTATAGGAACAAAAGATAAAAAAATGATAGAGATAGGTATATTTGGAAAACGTGTACAAATAAAACCTAATAAAGTCCATATCTTCACACGTAAAAACCTTAAATCAAATGAGGAGTATTATTACTAATGAAAAAGAAATTATTACATATTATGCATTTGCATTGGGCATTTCCACCGATCATTGGTGGCGTTGAAACACATCTTACCGTTATTCTTCCTGAGTTGGTAAAAATGGGCCATAGCGTTAGCTTACTTACCGGTTCTGTAGCTGGAGCAAAAGATAGGGAAGATTATTATGGCGCTACTGTTTTAAGGACGCCTCTTATGGATTTAAACTGGCTCTATAAAAGAGGGTTAGATGCGCTTGAAGATGAGCTGTATGAATTATTCTCATCATTTTGCAAAGAAATGAAACCTGATATTATTCATGCGCATAATATGCACTATTTTAGTGAAGTACATGTTATGACACTCAAGCGTGTTGCAAATGAACGCAATGTCCCACTCATTCTTACCGCACACAATGTATGGGATGATAATTTGTTTCTTGAATTAACTCATAAAGTCGAATGGGATCATATTATTGCGGTAAGTCATTTTATAAAAAGAGAAATTATCGGTATCGGAATAGATGACAGGGACATTACTGTTGTTCATCATGGTCTTGATCAAAATAGGTTTTCTCCGAACACAAAACCGGGAAATATCCTTAAGAAATTCCCACGACTCAAAGGAAGACGCATTATATTTCATCCTGCGAGAATGGGCTTGGCAAAAGGGTGCGATACAAGTATTAAAGCAATTCAAATTGTGCGAAAAAAGTTTCCCGATGCGCTTCTTGTTTTAGCAGGGTCAAAGAATATCGTTGATTGGGGAGAAACACAGCAAAAAGATATAGCCTACTTTGTAAATCTCATAAAGCATTTTAAACTTGAAGATCATATTATGATCGATTTTTATTCTCTAGACGAAATGAAGAAAATATACGCACTTACGGAAGTAGTTCTCTATCCATCAACGGCATCAGAGCCATTTGGCCTTACCATGCTTGAAGCAATGGCCTCAGAGCGCCCGATCATTGTTACTCGAGCAGGCGGAATGCCGGAAATTATAAAAGATGGTATAAATGGATTTGTTATTCCGATAAGAGATTTTGAAATAATGGCTGCAAAAATCAATACGCTTCTTGAAGATAAACGCTTGAAAGAACGTCTGGGGTATACCGGAAGACAGATGGTAATGTCTCAGTATACAAAAGAAAAAGTAACTGAAGATACGGTTCGTGTATACGAAAATGTTTTGAGAGATAGAAAAAAGAAGAAGAAAAAATAATTAAGCGGTATTTCATATAATTCATTGGTTCTCAAATGTATGCGAGAATATCTATTGTCATATATCTCATCAATATGGGGTAAGGAGACTCGTCCCTATGCAGGGTCTGCAAAAAGCAGCGCAAATGATCCGTAAAGCAAAAACTATCATGGTTGCGTGCCATATCAATCCTGATGGTGACACCATAGGATCGCTTTTATCTCTTGGTTTGGCGTTAGAGAAGATAGGTAAACGTGTCCATTTTATCAGTCAAGACGGTGTTCCTCACAGGTTTCGGTGTTTACCCGGCGCACGTCGCATCAAAAAAAAGCTCTTAAAGAAAGTCGATTTGGCTATATCTGTTGATTGTAATTGTCCGGAAATGCTTGGCAAGCCGTTTGATAGTGTTATGATTGCGGATCAAGTATTAGAGATTGATCATCATGAGTATCGCAGACCATACGGTGATTTTGCGTTAGTTGATTTGAAGGTATCATCTGTAGGTGAATTGATCTACATGCTCCTTAAGAAGCTCAATATAAAGATAACATGCGATATTGCACAAAATATACTGACTTCAATTATAGTTGAAACAAATTCTTTTTCATTGCCAACTACTAATTCTTCTACATTCAGAGTGAGCGCAGAACTGCTTGAGACCGGTCTTGATTTTTATAAACTGACTGATATGGTGTATTGGTCAAGAACAAGAGAAGTAGCACTCTTGTCAGGAATATGTCTTGCACGATGCGCATTTTTAAAATGTGGAAAGATTGCATGGTCGATTGTGCGTGCAGAGGATTTTAAACGTATAAAAGGTAAAGACGAAGATGTTGACGCAGTTGCTGATGAAATGCGGTCAATAAAAGGTGTGAAGATCTCAGTGTTGTTTAGAGAAAAAGGCAGGGGTCTTTTGCGTGTCAGTCTTCGATCCAAAGGAAAGATAAATGTCGCGCACCTTGCAGAACTCTTCGGTGGCGGAGGACATGCCGATGTAGCGGGATGCTATATTTCTAATAGGCCGTCTCTTATCCAAAATCTTTTAAAACAAGCGGCAAAACTTGTTCGTTAAGAATCTACGATTTCAGATTTGTGACAAAATCTTCATATTAAGTGGTTTTGCGACTGCTAAACATTAAAGAGATAATTAAGTATATATTCCACATCTTCTCGAGTTATTTTCTTTGGATTTGCCGCAGTTGATCCCGAGGATAGTGTTTCGGAAATTATCATTTCCTTTTCAAGAATAGCCATTCCTTTTAAAGGCGAAGAAATATGTAATGTCTTTAAGAGTTCCTGGCAACGGATAATAATGTCGTTTTTCATTACCGAGGAGAGAATATCATATTTTTCCCCTATAACACTTTTGTTTATTTGTATTGAAGGGATAAAACAAAGTGAACAGAGTAATCCATGTGGAATTTTGTATAGATAGCCAAGCGGATGGACAATGCCGTGTATGACGCCTAAGCGAGAGTGAGAGAATGCGATACCTCCCAGATAGCTTCCCAAGAGTAATGCCGAAAGGTGTTCAATAGTCGGTTTAGTATATGCAGGAATGATATTATTGTTAATGAGCTCTATAGATTTAAGGGCATATGTTTCAGTGAGCCACGAGGCATTTTTAGATATATATGATTCATAACTTTGAACGAGTGCATCCATGGCAGAATAGGCAAGGGATTCTTTCGGAATTCCTTCAAGTAGTGATGGGTCGAGAATGACGGTCTTTGCCATAAAGCTTTTATCTCGTATAGAAAGCTTTGTTTTTCTTTCAGGATTACTAATGACAGAGTTTGAGGTTGCTTCTGAGCCAGTTCCAGCAGTAGTTGGGATTGCAATAAAAGGGATGCCGGGCTTTTCCAGTCGTTTGCCCTTCTGATACACAACGGGTGACTCTTTTGCATTAAAGAGTCCGGCGGCAGCTTTTGCGAGATCTAAAACACTTCCTCCACCTATTCCGATAATCCACTGTGCTTTTGATTCTTTTGCTTTTGCGATAACCGTTGATACTTCCTCAAGTGTTGGTTCTCCTCCGTTTCGGCAGAACAATGCAATATGTTCGGGGTGAGAGAAATTTTTCAGGATGCGTTCTTTTTTGCCATGAGCGTCAAGAGAGTTTCCATGGACAATAAGGCCGTGTGAACCGTATGATTGTGTTGCTTTTGCAATTTCGCAGGCAGCATTCTTTCTAAACAATGTTTGTTCCGGTAGAAGTATGTTTTCAGGTATAATCATATTATGAGTTATATTCAATAATTAATGCCGTTATAATAAGATCGGTAGGGGACGTTCATCTCATCTTTTTTGAAATAATGGTTAATAGTAACCTCACCCGGCGCGACACGCATATTCTTTCTTATTTTACTTACACGTTCATCTTTACGTTTTATCATGGTAAGTTCCTCCTTGTAATGACTTATATTATAAACTGTTATATAAAAAAAGAACATTTCAAAATAAAAAAAGTACGCTATTATTGAAAAAAAGGGTATGATTATAAGGGTCGAAGGGAGGACATATATAATGAAAGATGTATTAAGTGTTATTTTAGGTGGTGGAAGAGGTACTCGGTTATATCCTTTAACAAAATATCGTTCAAAGCCGGCTGTTCCTTTAGCAGGTAAATATCGGTTGATTGATATTCCTATTAGTAATTGCCTTAACTCCGGACTGCGTAAAATTGCAATTCTAACACAATTTAATTCAGAATCTTTAAATAAGCATATATTTCGCGCATACAAACTTGATGCTTTTTCACACGGTTTTGTGGATATTATTGCAGCCGAACAGTCTCCTGGTCAGCAAGATTGGTTTCAGGGCTCTGCGGATGCGGTAAGAAAGTGTTTTAAGCATTTCAGCGATCCGCGGGTAAAGTATATCATCATATTGTCCGGTGATCAGGTATACAAAATGGATTTAGCAGCTTTTGTGCAATTTCATATTGAAAAAGATGCGGATATAACAATTGCGTGTAATACCGTTCCTAAAGAAGAAACTCCTGATTTGGGAATAATGGGTATTGATGATAATTGCAAAATTAAAGAGTTTATTGAGAAACCACAGGGAAAAGTACTCATTGACCATTTAGCAGTTGATGTTGACGGAAAAGAGTCGTTTTTGGCATCTATGGGTATTTATGTTTTTAAGAAAGATGTCCTGCTGCAATTGCTTACTCACAATAAAAAGGCCGATTTTGGTAAGGAAGTAATCCCTGATGCGATACAATCCAAAAACACATTTGCATTTACCTATAAAGGTTACTGGAGAGATATCGGAAATGTAAAAGCGTTCTACGAGGAAAATCTTGCGTTTACGAAATATATACCGCCGCTTGATATGTTTGATGAAAACTGGCAGTTTTTTACTCGGCCGAGATATCTGCCGCTGTCAAAAATTCAAGATAGTTTTATTGATGCTTCAAATATCGCTGAAGGTTCAATTATTGAGAAATCCCGTATTACTCACTCTATAATTGGATTAAGAAGTATTGTTCGTGAAGGATCAACGGTTGATGATTCAATTATCATGGGTAGTGACTATTATGAATCACCTAACGATCAACCTGCGGGTGTTCCTCCTCTTGGTATTGGTAAAAATTGCGAAATAAAGAATGCAATTATTGATAAGAATGTCAGGATAGGGGATAATGTAAAAATTGTAAATAAGGACAATCTCGATGAACTCGAGAATGAATATTGTATGATACGAGATGGTATTACCGTTATCTTAAAAGGTACAGTTATTCCATCTGGAACAGTAATATAACAAAGGGGGCTATGAATGGTTCATTATACTGATGGCGACGAGAAACTTATTTGTGCATTTTCACACCGGCTTGACAGTGTCAACTGCACAAAGTGGGAACAAGGTTTATATGAAAAAGTACGTAACATAAATAAACCTGTTGTATTTGATATGACCGAGGTCAATTATATAGCATCAGCGTTCTTACGTATTTGTATCGCAGTATCAAAAGAGATCGGGGCTGAGAACCTTACCGTTATCAAGGTACATGATAATGTGATGAAAGTGTTCAGATTAGCCGGGTTAGACAGACAATTAAAAATTAAATAATATTTTAGTGGTCAGAGTTTTATATCGAGCAACACAGTAAAACTCTGACCATTTTTTTTTATGTATTGGGATACAAGATGAAAAAGCTTCCTTTCTTTATTCTTTTAATGGCCGGTTTCTCAGCGATGCTTGGCCTTGGTATCATCTCACCCTTTCTTCCCGAATTTTCCGAACGTCATGATGCAAATGGTTTCTGGATGGGAATGATATTTGCAGGTTTTGGTATTTCCCGCGGAATTATAATGCCCTTTGTCGGTAAAATGTCTGATAAGAGAGGAAGAAAAATATTTGTTGCCTCAGGACTGCTTCTCTACGCAGTGATATCTTGTTTTTATCCGTATACGGATTCGGTATTCCAGCTCACCCTTGTTAGAGTGATACACGGATTTTCAGCTGGGCTTATTATTCCTATTGTAATGGCATATGTCGGTGATATAGCTACCGAAGGGAAGGAAAGTATTGTTACAGGTACGCTTAATATGATGTTTTGTCTTGGGCTTGCTACCGGGCCATTATTTGGCGGCATACTTTTTAAATTGTACGGGACTCATGCCGTATTTTACATGATGAGCGGTTTGGGAGTCCTGAACTTTTTGATTGTTGTTTTTTTCTTACCCGACTGTAAAAATGTAGAGCTTGCACCACCGGAAAATCCTTCTGATTTTCACAGTCTCATAAAATATAATTTCATTAAAGCGATACTCATTATTACCGTAATCATTACATTAATAATGGTTGTCTTTATGTCGTTTTTACCATCTCTTGCTGAAAATATACATGTTGATGCATCACATGTCGGTATCATATTGTCAACGGGTGTATTGCTTGCGGGGATTTTACAAATACCGTTTGGATGGGTTGCTGACAAACTGGATCGCGTGGAGAAATTAATTCAAATAGGTGTAGGGACCACAATTAGTATGTTTGCACTCGTTGGAATGCCGTTTTGTCCTGATTTTATCGCATTATTTTTTGTCGGAGCGTTTCTTGGGGTAGGGCTTGCAATTGCGTTACCGCCACTTACGAGTCTTTCGGTAGGCATTGGGAAAAAGACAAGTATGGGTGCTTGGATGGGTATATTTAATGCAGCCCGCAGTATTAGTTTTGTAATTGCCCCGATATTGTTTGGCATAATTATGGACTTCATAGGGATTAATTATGTGTTTTATTTATCTGCTCTTGTAGTATTCTTTGGGGCGTTAAGTTTTGGGCATTATATACGAAAACGTTTAAAAGGATATAAGACAGGATAGCATTCTCATCTCTGACATTGTGATTGAAAACTTTACATATATACGGTATACTGTGTACGTGAAAAAAATAAAAGCATCTATCTTAGTAGCATCCTTTCTGTTTGCCGCAATTTTGCCTAATATATCTTTATCTGAAAATATCCAAGAAGAAGATCCGTTTGGTGCTGTTGAACAGATTGAAAAAGCGTGGGGGCTGGTTGCTTCCGGGCAGTTCAAAGAGGCCATTCCTTTATTTGCAAATATCATTAACGATTATCCCGATTTTAGTGATGCATACAACGGGAGAGGGTTGTCGTATCTGACCATTGGTGACTATGATAATGCCATTAAGGATTTTAATAAGGTAATACAATTAAATCCGGATTTTGCGGATATATATGAAAGCAGAGGGTATTGCTTTTACGCAAAAGGTGATCTTGATAAGGCGTTACTTGATTATAATAGTGCAATCAGTATAAGTCCTACTATGGCAAGCGCGTACAGTGATAGGGCGAACATCAAACGGATGAAGGGGAATATCAATGAAGCCTTAGATGATTATACAAAAGCAGTAACACTTGACCCAATGCTTGATGAGGCATTTTTTTATAGGGCGCAGTTGTATTCAAGTATTGGTGGTATTGATAACGCTATAAAAGATTATAACCAGGTTCTTACACTAAACCCGAGATCAGCGGAAACATTTGCATGCCGAGGTCTGGCATATCAGCGTAAAGGTGATATGCAAAAGGCTTTGGATGATTACAATGCGTCACTTGAGATCGATCCAGAGTTTGATCCGGTATCGATCTTTATTAATCGTGGAAATGCCTATAAAGCGGTTGGGGAAAACGAAAAAGCCTTTGCAGAATTCAATAAGGCGGTGGTTATCGATCCTGAAGATGTTGATGCCGTTGTGTATCGCGGTATTGCGTATAGTCAAACAGGTAAGATTAAAGAAGCAATTACCGATTTTAATAAAGCGATATCTCTTGATCCAAAATCCGCGGGTGCATACTACAATCGCGGTAAAATGCATGCGGTGAGAAAAGATTATAACAAGGCGATAGCTGATTATACTAAGGCCTTAAAATTTAAGCCTGATGCGGCAGTTTTCTATTTTAGGAGAGCTCAAGCCTTTCTTTTAAAGAAACGCTACAAGAAAAGCTATGATGATATGAAGAAAGCCGAGTCGCTTGGCTACAAAGTGCCGAAAGAGTTTTCTGAAAAACTGAAACAAGCAATGCAATAAAGAACGTTTATCGATTTTCGTTGTTCGTTGTTCGCAAATACCATAGAAAAAAAAGGACTATCGCGTTAGCGATAGTCCTTTTTTTTAGATAAAGTCAAAAAGTTAGTCGTTCGGATATTCTAAGAATATCAATTTACATTTAAGAGCGTAATCAATAGCTATTTGTGTGGGACCAAAATCATATGGGCCACCGCCATCGATCCAACTGTTCGGGCCATATTCCCAGCAGTTACCCCAACCTCCGAAACCGTTATATGGGTAATCTTGCATGCCCCACGTAGTTGCACCGGTTTTTACTTCTGTTGTTTTTCCGACGAGTACAGCGTTAGCGCCTTTAGATTCTGCAGAATGCATTAGTTGCATACGTGCATCTTCACTATTCATGCCTTCAGGAATGGTTGCTATCCCACGGCCAATGATCTTAGCGTCTTGAGGGACATCGCTTTGATTATAAAAGATGTCAGCATGTGTTGTTTGCGGGAGTGTGTCTCCGACATAATCAACATTTACTGTTTCACATCCGGTAACACAAAAACAAGCTAAAAGTACTGCACAGATAAGAGCTCTCATATTCTCTCCTTTTGTTAGTGTGTAATAACAGTAGTCCATGAGAGACAAAAAAGCAATATTTATATAGAATACTATGAACACTGCGGTGCTGATGCGTATATACCCCGTGGATGTATTGGATATATTGAATGTAAGCTTATCCAAACTGTTGAAACAGAAGATGTGACGCTGTTTATCGGTGAAGGCGTATACGCGGCATGTCTTGCGGGTGTTTTTAATGAAAGACTGCTCGTTGAAAAACCTGAAGGAAAGACGTTGCATCATCTTGGTAACACTGTTTTTGCTATTCCTGCTGATACACTTAATGTGAAGAAATAAAAAAGGCCCCCGATTTAATTGGGGGCCTTTTTTATAGTAAATATTGTTTATTGATTGTCTGTAGGAATAACTGGTGTTTCTTGTGGCGTCGGTATTTCTTCACTGTCATTAACACTGATCCCATATAGAAGATAGAGCATTGCAAGAATAATGCTTACCAATCCTGCCAGAGGAAATTGTATGTTGCATCCCTGAAGAATTGTGCCGAGGACTATTCCCGGTGTGATTGCGATAACACTTATGCGTACGAGGACCTGGTAACCGAGATTTTTCTTGCCCATTTTTGTAAACAATTTACCGATAGCGCCATAAATCAAAACTTGTATAACATGGAACATAAATGACAGTATGACGATCAAAGGATAAAGACTTAATGCAAACCATTTGTTGATCAGGTGCAGCCAATCAAAAATCATATTTTTGTTAATTGAAAACTGTTTTATTTTGTTGAGATCATATATAGTTGTCTCATAATCATTCTTTTTTGTCATAAATTGTTTATCTGTAACGAGTATTGTTGCTTCGCTGTCTTGAAGGTTCTTAGTTTTTCCTGAGGTATCAATGATAGCTAAGTTCCTTCCTGTTTGCGGATCTTTTATATAGTAGGGAATAGGCTTGTCTATTGAGACAGTACCGTCTGTAACGGTTATTTTTGGAAGTTGGTTTATCAGTTCGGGGGCTTCTAGAGAAAAGAGTGCGGTATCTTTTTGTAGTTCAATTATGCTTGGGATTGTACAGACTGCTAGTAATAGGAATAAATAGAAAAAGGATACCCCTTTCCAGTTTTTTGCAACGTCACGATAGAGGTTTTTTGAGAAAAACGACATAAATACAGCAGATATTTTTGAATATTCCTTCATGCATATGTCCTTTCTTTAAAGATAACAGATAATTCTTATTTTTAGATTGCAATAAGTATAGCATATATTATTATTGATTAAAACAGAAAATGACTCTAAAAAGGGGACTGTCCCCTTTTTTAACAGTTTAGTCTCGGTAGTCTGAAACATTTAGGATTTAATAGTTTATGTCGTATAGAGATTTAAGAGAATATATACATACGCTTGATCAAAAAGGTGAGCTTACCTATATTGATGCTGAAGTGAGTTCTGACCTTGAAATTACTGAGATCACTGATAGAGTGAGCAAAAAACAGGGTAATGCGCTCTACTTTCGTAATGTAAAAGGTTCAACATTTCCCGTTGTGACAAATCTCTTTGGTTCATATGGGCGCATGGCGCTTTCATTATCAGTTGATTCAGTTGAAGAGATCGCTACGCGAATTCGTGAGCTTATTAATCCCGAAATACCCTCATCGCTGATAGATAAGATTATGATGCTTCCCAAGCTGAAAGAACTTGCCGTATGTGTTCCGAAAAAAATGAAGAATGCGCCATGTAAAGATGTGGTAATAAAAGACAGTATAGATTTGGGATTATTACCGGTTTTGAAATGCTGGCCGAGTGATGGCGGGGCATTTGTTACTCTTCCACTGGTTTTTACTAATGACCTTGAGAATAGCACGAGAAACTGCGGTATGTACCGCATGCAAATCTTTGATAAAAACAAAACGGGGATGCATTGGCATGTAAATAAAGATGGTAAGACACATTATGCCCAGTATAAAAAGGCGGGAAGGAAAATGCCTGTTGCGGTAGTTATCGGGGCTGAACCTGAAGTGATATATGCCGCTACCGCACCGTTGCCATATGATATCGATGAGATGATGTTTGCGGGATTTCTCAAGAAGAAACCCGTTAAAATGGTGAAATGCGAGACAATTGATATTGAAGTTCCTGCATCAGCCGAATTTGTTCTCGAAGGATATATTGATCCGGAAGAGACAAGGACTGAAGGCCCTTTTGGTGATCATACCGGTTTTTATTCCCCCGAAGACACGTTTCCGGTGTTTACGGTGACATGTATCACGCACCGGAAGGACGCGATCTATCCGGCGACTGTTGTGGGTAAACCTCCCATGGAAGATTGTTACATGGCAAAAGCGACAGAACGGATATTTTTGCCTCTTATGAAAATGCAGCATCCAGAAATAGTGGATATCAATCTTCCTATAGAGGGGGTGTTTCATAACTGTGCGGTAGTATCGATAAAGAAACAGTATCCGGGGCATGCACGAAAAGTTGTCTACGGTCTGTGGGGTATGGGGCAGATGAGTTCAACAAAAATCATTATTGTTGTTGAAGACGATGTTGATGTGCAGGATCTTTCAGATGTTGCGTGGCGTGCATTTAACTTTATTGATCCGAAACGTGATGTCTTTTTTGCGCAAGGCCCGAGCGACGAGCTCGAACATGCGACAAGTCAGTTACGTCTTGGAACAAAGATCGGCATTGATGCTACACGTAAAACACCTGAAGAAGGTATGGCGCGTCCGTGGCCGGATGAAATAAAGATGAGTGAAGAAGTAATCGAAATGGTAAATAAGAAATGGGAAGAATATGGAATTACACTGGATAAAAAAGTTCGTTAAGTTAGTTAAGTTTGAGCATACGTTGTTTGCATTACCGTTTGCCTATATCGGGCTATTACTTGCACCGGGCGAAGGGAAGATACTGATATTTGTATGGGTTACGATCGCTATGGTCAGTGCACGTACAGCCGGTATGGCGCTCAATCGCATTATTGATCTGAAATACGATAAGCTAAATCCTCGCACACAAGACAGAATTCTTTCCCGCGGTGATATGCATGGTATGACGGTTGTAGCTATTATCATTGTCTCCATTCTCGTTTTTGAGTGTTCTTCATACATGCTTAACAGGCTCTGCTTTGTTTTGTCTCCGGTGGCCTTAGCACTTCTTTTTATCTATTCATATTTAAAACGGTTTACTTGGGTAGGGCATATAGTTTTAGGGGCCATTCTTGCCTGTGCACCGGTCGGAGGATGGCTAGCGGTAACTGGCAGTTTTTCTTTTTCTATACTTGTTTTGGGTTTTGCGGTGATATTATGGGTTGCAGGGTTTGATATTTTGTATGCGTGCGGTGATTATGATTTTGATAGAGAACACGATCTTCGTTCAATACCGATACGGTTCGGGATTGAAGAATCACTCCTTATTTCATCAGCGTGTCACTTTATGATGACTTTTCTTCTTTTTCTTATTGGCTTTACACTTGATTTAGGGATATTCTATTTTTTAGGTGTTACAATATGTTCGTTATTATTGATATATGAACATATGCTTCTCAAGAAAGATAGGGTGAAAAATATGAGTACCGCATTTTTTACCGTGAATGCATGGATAAGTGTTATCTTGCTTGTATTTACAATAGCCGACAAAATTGCATATTAAAGGAGTGTAAAACATGAATAACTATATTGTTAGTATTAGTGGTGCAAGTGGCATGGTGTACGCAAAGCGCCTAATTGATGTGCTCCTTGAAAATAATTGTCATATAGAGTTATGTATTACTGATATGGCTAAGTTCATCATGAAAGAAGAACTTGGCATTAATCCCAAGGCCCTTTCAGATACAAGGTATCTTTCTTCGCTATTTGGAGAGATGTCCCATAATGTGAGATTTCATGATATTCATGATCTTACTGCGCCAATAGCAAGCGGTTCGTACAAAACAAAAGGTATGATCGTTGTTCCCTGCAGCATGAACACGCTTTCTGCACTTGCAGTGGGGAGATCAGAAAATCTTTTAGAGCGAGCAGCTGATGTCACTTTAAAAGAAGGGAGACAACTCATTATCATTCCTCGCGAGACACCGTTTACTGCGATCCATCTCGAGAATATGCTCAAGCTCACACATGCAGGGGCCGCGGTCATTCCTCCCATACCGGCGTTTTACCACGATCCACAATCTATTGATGATCTTATCAATTATGTTATTACAAAGATACTTGATCGTATGGGTGTCGATACCAATATCATGAACAGGTGGGACGGGGTAAAGAACAAAGGAACAATAAAAACAAATATTTCACAAGCCCCTAATGGATAACACATGTCACGCATACTCAATGAAATAAAAGAAAAAGTTTTCTCAGGTGTACGGCTTGACCGTGACGAGTGTATGTATCTTGGCAACAGTAATGATATACCCGCGCTTGGAAAAATGGCTGATTTTGTGAGAAAGAATAAAATTGGCAATAACGCATTCTTTTCACAAAACCTTAATATTAATTATACCAATATCTGTGAGTTAATGTGTCCATTGTGCGCATTCTCAAAAGAAAAGGAAGATAAAGAATCGTATATTCTGTCACTTGATGATATTGAGCTGAAGGTACGTTCATTATATGAAAAAGGTTTGTTTGAGGTTCATATTGTCGGTGGCCTTTCACCCGATATACCGTTTAGCTATTTTATCGATATGCTTTCCCGGATTAAGGACGTTGATCGCGGTATACACGTGCAGGCTTTTACTGCCGTTGAGATAGATTATTTTTCTCGTATCTATAGCATGGACATTAAAGACGTATTATTAGAACTGCGTAATGCGGGACTCGGTAGTATGCCTGGCGGTGGGGCCGAGATATTTTCTGGACGTATCAGAGAAAAGATATGTCCTGATAAGATATCCGGAGACCGGTGGCTTGAGGTTATGGAAACAGCACATAGCATGGGTATTCAAACAAATGCAACGATGCTCTATGGGCACTATGAGACTTTTAAGGAACGGATAGATCATATGCTTGCATTACGTGATCTGCAGGATAAGACAAACGGGTTTTTAGCATTTGTGCCGCTTGCATTTCATCCAGAGAACACAAAAATTGAATCAATCCCATATGGTACAACGGGTATAGATGATATTAAGATGATATCAATCTCACGTATAGTTCTTGATAACGTTCCTCACATTAAGGCGCTTTGGATGTATTCAGGAATGAAAATGGCAGAGACCATGCTATTTTTTGGCGCTGATGATATCGGCGGTATCTCGCTTGAAGAAAAGATCGTGCATGCAGCGGGAGCGAAAACCGCACGAAGCGGTGATAAAAAAGATATGATCCGCATTATTGAAAATGCCGGAAGAATTCCGATCGAATGTGACAGTGTTTATAGAAAAAGACATGCACAATCTGAACCTGTAACGCTAAAGGTCTGATATATGAAAAAAATAAGAATAGGGTATCCTTCGTATATAAATTGTCTACCGGTATATTATGGCCTCTCGCAAAGTGAAAAAGGCAGTAACTACGAACTCGTAAAAGGAACGCCATCTGAGTTAAATGCACTTATGCGCAAAGGAAAACTTCATGTGAGCGCGGTATCTTCTATTGAATATGCGCGTAACCAGGAAAAATATCTACTATTACCTGAGCTGTGTCTTAATTCACGCATCAAGGTGATGAGTGTCTGTTTGTTTAGTAAATATCCGTTAGAAGAACTTCATGATACACATATAGGGCTTACTGATACGAGCGCGACATCTCACGTGCTTCTCAAAATAATTTTAAAACAATTCTGTGGGTACAATAATACTTTTACCGTTATGCAGCCTGATCTGAATGCAATGTTAGAAGAATTCGATGCGGCGCTATTAATAGGTGATGATGCGCTTAAAAACCGGTATCGAAAAAATATCTATATTTATGATCTTGCAGAGCTATGGCATAATGCAACTCAAAAAGAATTTGTATTTGCGCTATGGGTTATGGATCGCGAGTGGGCCTCTCAGAATATTGAATATGCATCATATATATTACCGTGGTTAAAAGATTCGCTCTTTACCGGTTTTTATAATCTTGAAGAGATAATAAAAGAGGCGGAGCGTCAGGTGAGCGGCATAAACTTTACAGAGTACTTTAAACACGTGCAGTATGATTTCACGTATTCATGTAAAAAAGGGTTAGAACTTTTTTACCGATATGCACGGCAAAGCGGACATATCCAAGATAAGGTAAAGCTTAATTATCTTACCCCGCGTGTATTGCTTCAAGAAGAAATGAGTGCAGTATGAATCTAGACTCAATATTAACAAAGGCACGAGAAGGGAAGCGTCTATCAATCGATGAAGGGACACTTCTTTTTAATGCTGATCTTGTCACACTTGGTGCGATTGCCGAGTCTAGAAAAGCTGTTCATCATAAAGAACCGATCGTGACATTTGTTATTGATCGAAATATTACGTTTACTAATGTATGTGTCTGTCAGTGTGATTTCTGTGCGTTTTATGTTTCTCCTCAGTCAAGAAAAGCATTTCTTTTAAATGAAGATGAGATACTTAAAAGTGTTAAAGAACTTGTAGATATGGGTGGGACTCAAGTCATGTTGCAGGGAGGGCTTAATCCAGAGGTTGATCTTGAGTACTATTTGTCTATTCTAAAAAAAATAAAAGAAAGTTTTCCGGTACATATTCATTCGTTTTCAGTGGCTGAGATTGTATATTTATCTAAAAAGGAAGGTATTTCAGCCGAAGAAGTTCTAAAAAAAATGCAGGAGGCAGGGCTGGACTCACTTCCCGGTGCCGCGGAGATCTTAGTTGATCGTGTACGGAAAAAAGTAAGTCCTAATAAAACATCAACAAGCGAGTGGATAGAGGTGATGAAGTCAGCTCATGCGCTTAATATGCATACTACGGCAACAATGACTTTTGGTATGGTTGAAACAACACGTGAACGTATGCAGCATCTTGAATGTATCCGAAATCTTCAGGATGAAACGGGCGGGTTTAAGGCGTTTATACCATGGACATTTTCCCCGCGTAATACAAAGCTCTCATCACTTAAAGCTGCAGGCGGCGTTGATTACCTCATGATGCTTGCGATTTCGCGCATATATCTTGATAATTTCCCGCATATACATACCGGTTGGGTAACCGAAGGCGAGAAACTTGCACAGATCGGTCTTATGTTTGGGGCAAACGATATGGGTGGTATTCTTATGGACGAAGTTGTGGTAAAAGCAACAGGAATTAATAACTCTATGACAGTAGATAAAATTGTCCATCTTATACAATCTGCAGGGATGATACCTGCACAGCGAAATTCAAAATATGAAATCATTCGCTACTTTTAATTCACATGATCCTCAAAAGGGAGATTATATACGTAATCTCTTCAATAACATTGCATCGCGATATGATCTTCTTAACTATATTCTCAGCTTTGGTATTTATCGTTTGTGGTACAGGCGGGTTTTGAAAGAGTCCGGCTGTCCAAAAAATGGGACGGTAATAGATTTTTGTACCGGGACAGGAGAACTTTTAATCTTATTTAACAAGAAATTTAAATTACATCGCGGGATAGGAATAGACATATCAGAACACATGCTTGATGTGGCACGAAATAAGATTAAAGATAATACTATCTTCGATTTCAAATGTGTTTGCGCTGAAGATACCGGAGTAATGGAAAAGTGTGATTGTGTGACAATGTCGTTTGCATTGCGTAATGTCACAAATGTGGATCATGTATATAATGAAATGGCCAGGTTAGTAAGGCGTGGAGGTAAAGTCCTGATACTTGAACTTACTGCACCACAAAATCCAATCATGAAATTGTTCCATAAAATTTATTTAAAAACTGTCTTGCCTTGTATGGGATGGTTGCTATCAGGCGATAGTAAGGCATATACGTATCTTGCTGAATCTATTATAAATTTTCCGACAAATCGTGTTATAACCGGGCTTATGCGTAAAGCTGGCTTTAGAAATATCAGGGTTGAACCTCTTTCCTTTGGTATCGCATCTCTTTTTATTGCTGAAAAATGACAACCAATACAGCAAAGATAATTCCTTCACCATTACATTTGTATAAATATTTGCTGTAACCAAAGTAAAGAGGGACACTCTTTTTAACTTATTCACAAGTAGATAGTTGCGACGTAATTACTGCCTGTAATTGCCAGTGTTAAATAATTAACGTGTAAGATGTTGAGTATGAGTTGGATAAGAAGAATGTCCCGATATAGTGCGATAGAGTGTATTGGGCTTGAGAATAATTACAATTAAACTTTACTTTACTTTAAATTAAATGTATAGTAAAATGTATATTGTAAAGGATTGTAAAAATGCACAAAAATATTTATAAAAGAAGAGTTGTTGATGAGGTTGTAGAATACTTAAATACAGACGATATAATTGTATTACATGGCGCAAGACAGGTTGGTAAAACATGCATACTGTATTTTCTGGAAGATTACCTAAGAGAGAGAAATGAAGAGGTGTATTTTATTGATCTTGAAGATTCAAGATATGTAGCAATTATTGATGCGGGAATAGAACAGTTTTTAAATCACCTAAAAGAAGAAGGTTTTGATTTAGAAAAAAGGATATATGTATTTATAGATGAGATACAATACTTAAAGAATCCTTCTTCGTTTATGAAATTGCTCTCAGACCACCATAAGAATATCAAACTGATCGTTTCGGGTTCATCAAGCTTTGAGATTAAAAGTAAATTTAAAGATTCACTGGTCGGAAGAACAGTAGATTTTGAGGTATTTAATCTGTCTTTTGAAGAATATTTGTTGTTTAAAGGTAAAAAATATGATGAGAAAATTACCGGTGAATTAACGGATAAGAAAATAGATGAACTAAAACTTTTGTACAAAGAATATGTACTTTATGGCGGGTATCCAAAGATTGTGTTAATAGATGAACTTGATAAAAAAGAAAGGTACCTGCAGCAAATAATTGATACATATGTACGGAAAGACATTCGTGACCTTGCATTGATAAAAGATATAGATAAATTTAATAAATTGTTGGAAGTTTTGGCCTCTCAAGCAGGACAGATGCTCAATATAACGGAGCTGTCAAATACGTGTAATATTGCAAAACAAACTGTTGAGCACTATCTTTTCATACTGGAAAATACATATATAATTAAATTGGTACGGCCTTATAGCAAGAATTTAAGGTCAGAACTTTTTAAAGTCCCTAAAATCTATTTCTATGATTGCGGTTTAATGCAAATGCTTTGGTTGAAAAGTCTTCAGAAAGAGATTATTGGGAATGTTTTTGAAAATAGCATTTTTGCAGAGCTTGTAAAAGAATATTCAAAAAATAATGTTTGTTATTGGAGAACTATGGATAAAAAAGAGATAGATTTTATACTCAATGTGAAAAACAAGATCTTGCCGATTGAAGTTAAGCTTAATTTTGAGCGTTTTAAAAATAAGGCCATAGATTATTTTGCTGGAAAGTATAAGATAGATGAATATAGGATCGTAGGTTTATTAGGTCAGAAGAAAACCCCATCATATATATATCCCTGGGAAATAAAAGGGATATTTACGTAGCTAACAGTATTCTACACTCATACATTCCATCAAAAATCATAACTAAAAACAGTAGTTCTTAATTCTGCATATTGTTTAAATTGTTAGTGTAGCCCACAATTTGTCCACTCAAATTTTCCTACCTTCTTGACAAAAGGATATTTATGGTGTATACTTCATAGTAGGTGAATACATGAAAACGCGTCTTATTGAAGTGCTTGAATCCGCTGAACTCTCGCGTGTCGGAAGAATGCTTTTTTCAGGCAAAGTGTTGCCGTATCCTAAAGATGTTAAGATTGAATTTCATAAGAAACTTGATTGTTTAAATGACATTGTAAAAGAAACTACGGTGTTTGATGATAAATCATAAATTGCATAAAAATTTGTTATGGCCCCATGTTAAAAACTGCATGAAAAGCTTTGTGCATATTTCTATTCTCGTATCGTTTTTATTATCTTCCGTTGTTCCCCTTGGGGCACAAACTATAGAAAAAAAGACACTTGCCCCTGATTCGATATTTTCTGAAAAAGAGCTTGATGTGATCAATCTTGAAGAACCAGAAGAAACCGTACGTTTACCGGATACTGTTCAAAGTGAGCGGGAAAAAGAAAGAGAAAAAGAAGCGGTTAAACGCGGTGCACGGTGGCCGTGGCTGACTGTGTTACTTTTAAAATATGGGTACAAAGAGACAACACTTGATGTTGTGCAAGTATTGATTGAGCAGTTATTCTGGGGTGTTGGGGCAATATCCGGTGTGTGGTATGGTATGACGTATCCTCAGAGTCTGACTTTATCTGCACTGATGTTTGGGTTCTTGCATGTGTTTACGGGAAAGATGGGCGAGCGAGTAAAACCGAGGTTTAGAGATATCGTTTTTGTCTCAATTTTAAATCTATCGGTGATCACATTGTATGGATTAACGCCGCTTTCAGTTCTCTTTTCCGCTCTTTTCATAGCCGGGCCGATGCATTATATGTATAACAGATATCTGGATGAGAATGAATGGATGTATCGTGAGATTGCACGTATAAATGGTGAGTATTATGTGCGTTTAGTTGAGATATTTTCCGATCGTACGTTATCCATGCCAACAAAAGAAGCAATGATAGATGATCTCGAAGACAAACTATTAGATGCTGTCCCAGAAAAGTATCAATCGTACTATATTCGGGGGATAAATAGTTTTAATAACGAATTGCCAAAAAATAATAATCTTCTTATGCTGCACAAAGGCTCGGAAACTCAATATCTTTTAAATGATTCTGTCGATAGAGAATTTGCAGACGATATTGATAGGGATGAAGTGCTGACACGTTCTCAGGGGAAGGTAACGTACCGTGAACTGTATCCTGGAATACCGGTCTTGTTTATGGATCCGGGGTTTTACGAATATTTTGATAAGACCGTGCTAGATAATGATGTTATGACTTACGGGTTTACCCTTACCAAAGGTAACAGGGGTATAAAACCCACCTATTGCATAGTGCCGGATGATAAGAACCAATTAATTAAACAAACAACACTAATTCACGAAGTCCAGCATTTGGTCTGGGGACTCCTTTTAGAATCCGGTTTAGTAAAAGAAATCAATGAAACATCAGAAGAACGATTAAGGTTATTCAAGCGGTTTAGAAAAGAAATGTGCTCTGCGATTGTAAGTCGCGAAGATATCTTAGAGGAATCTCCCGAGGCGTTAGTTGTTACAAGAGACAAGAAAGATCTTGATTTTGCCGAGATAGAAAGGGATTTTATTGGTATCTGTATGAAAGTAGCCCGTGCCGGCGGTGTAGAGCACGAAGCGTTCTTCCATGCGGCTATTGCCTCAGCAAACTTCAATGAGCTCAGAAAGAATTGTCTGCGTTTAGTTCCATTGCATACGTTAACCAATGATGAAATCATAAGGGTTTTATCTGATAATAAACTTTTAAAGAATGATACGGAGTATGCGGATAAAGCAAAAGAGTTTATTAAAGTTTCCAATATCACAATTACCCCAGAATATTTAAAGGAGTATGTCGCGCACTATAAACAAAGAGCACGAAAAATGCCAGCTGTACCGTTTACTGAAGGTCTGAACGCACAGTTAGAAAAAGATAAATCGAAGAAAGAAGAAGTAAAAAAAGCGGAATTGCCGCAAGTAGATAGAGGAGAGGCCCTTGAAGATGAGATAGTAGCAGATGAAGATACTGAGCCAGTAAAAGCCGACTATATGCAGGTGAAGGCCCCGTATTACAGTAAAGAGTCTATAAAAGATGGAAAGAAGATTGAGTTTGAAACGCCGGATGATGCGAAGAAGTTCGGGAAGAAACTTGTTTCTAAAAATAAAGCGGTGGAGCACCGGATCGATGTTCTTGGCAGGAAGTTTGATGTAATTTTAGAAAAAGGAACGGGAATTACAGATGCGGCTGTGAAAGCAGCGATATCTGAGGCTGTATCCAGGACTAAAACCGTTGGCGGTGATATAGCGAAACTTCCTTCCACAATCGTTTTTTCTATCCTAGACAAATCATCACACATGTTCGAAGACCATATACGAAACGGTTTTATTGGTATCAATAAAGCGCTGTATGAAATAAAAGATAAAAAAATACAAAATCTTCTTTTAGAGGTTGGTGTATTTCATGAGCTGTGTCATGAGGTGACTGGCAAGGGCGGAGATACGTTTGAAAAAGAGCAGATGAAACGTGACGCAGTGTATGTCAATAGTCTTATGAATACGCTTGGTATTGATATTGAAAGTATCTTACCGATTTTAAGGGATAATTTTACCCCCCCAATACAGAATTTCATTTTTGCATTACAGTCTGCCGCTGTATCCAGCTACTTTGATATTCCAGATTTCGACGGTAAGTTCTCCCGGTTTTCCGACTGGCTTGACCGCGAAATAAAAGACGGTAAAATAATTCCAAACGATAAGCTCAGAGCTCTTGCCAGGTCTCTACCAATTTCGGTAACGATCTTTGAAGAGAAATATCCTATTGACCATAATGTATTTAGTTGGTTGTTCGATAGCGAAGAATATAAGCGTTTTAAGGGTGCTGTTAAGAATGTAAATAATCTATTAAAAACAGGCAGAGAGATTAACTTTGAGGATGTGCAGGAATGGAACAAGCTCGTCGGAAAGACACGCATGCCGATACGGCCTATGTTTTTAAAGAAGAAAAAATACGGGGATTTCCGTTCAGGTTATCAGTGGTTTATGACATGGTGGCTGACAGGTAAGATAAATGCATATTACAAAAATGGGAAGATACCTAGAACTCCTATCCGTTTAGCTACTGATGCTTTTTATACAGTGGTTTCCAGTCATCCTTTTTATGATGGAAATCACCGCACAGGGCTTCTTATCATGATGTATATTCTTGCAAAATCAGGTCTGAGCGTGCATTTTGATCAAGTAAGCCTCTCACAGTTCAGGATTATTACCGAGCACGACAAACTCGATAAAAACCAGATATATCAGTTTATCAAAAAACGGGTTCATAAGCTTCCGGGACCCTCTACCTCTAGCTATAAATCTTACCGCAAAAATATTGACCACATTACTGAAACATTTCAACGCACCGGTACGTCTGAATAATTAGAAATGGCGGATAAGCGGCCATCTGCTGTGTTACGTTTCCGCGCTTCCTTGTACGAAGTACTATACTGTACGTCTCCCGCGGTCGCTTGAACGCGCCTTGCATCTGACCACTTCTTCGCCATTTCTTTAAATTGATAGTGAGAGAATATGTAAGAATGTTAGAAAACGAAGTTTTCATTTTAGAAGGAATGAAGTATACTTATTCCATAAATGTTATATGGAGGTTTATAATGAATAAAAAGATAACTGCGGTATTAGTGCTACTGTTTTGTGTTTCATTTTTTGGTAAGGTTTTTGCTGATTCTGAAGGGGTGCAGATGATTCCGATGGGGGATGTTGACAGGCGCCTGGTAGAGACTATCGCTAATATAACCGACAAAGTGATGGGAATACCTGTTGATGTCGGTAGGGGCGTATCTATGCCTTCTGTGTCGTACGATTTTAACTCCGAGAAAGTTTCCGGGAATATGGCTATGAATGCGCTTGAAGGGTATGATGAGGGTCGAAGGGTCTTTAAAGTTACCTACGAAAGAATGTTTGCTATTCTTAATAAGCCTCTCATGGGGCCGGAACCGGTTTTTGGCAATATAAATAGGAGCCAAAAACGGCTTATTATGTCTCTTACGCCCTTACGTGAGCAGTATTACGGCCGGAAGCCTAACAAGCAGTTATTCAAACAACGGGCGTTCAAAATGGCCGTTCATGAGTTAGGGGAATCATACGGCTTAAAAGAATGCGATCATAAAAGATGTATTATGGGGCCGGTTAAATCAATAGAAGATCTTGATGAAATGATCCTTGAGTTATGCCCAAAATGTAAACGCGAGTTTAAAAAACTCAGAAAATAAAAGTGGGAACTTTTTCATATAGCCTGCGTTGTAATGTGTGTGGGAGGGGAGTATGAAAAAGTTAATGATTGTCACTCTTTTATTGAGTTCTTTTGTGCTGGTGTCTTCCCTCGGTTTTGCGCAGGGTGTAAAAAAACCTGTTCCACCCGCAACATATCCTGATAGTGTTTACAAAGGTCCTGTTACTCCGCTTGAGATTATTGAGATGAGTAACGCAAAGCTCAGTGACAGTATTATTATCAACAAAATCAATGATAGCGGTGCAGAATATGATCTTTCTGTAGCTGATATTATTAATCTTAAAAATGTCGGGGTAAGTGACAATGTCATAAACTATATGATTAGCGCAAAACCTACTCCTGTTGCAAAACGTGTTGTTCCACAGACAGTTGTAACATCCCCGCAAGTTACGTATGTTGTTCCCGAGCCGACTACAATATATACGTATGATTACTATACCCCGCCTGTGAACGTGGGCTTTTCGTTTGGTTCATGGGGAGGATGCGGTCCGTCGTGGGGATGGGGGTATCGTCGTAGAGGTTGGTATGGTGGTCGGAGATGGCGTGGAAGATGCTGGTAAGTCATTTCATTACAATTTATTTACAATATGAGATAATACTCAAAATCTTATAATTCGTAACCGGTGAGCAAAAGGGGGAATTATTTGGGAGGTAAGAGTAAATAAGGATCAATATCAGGATTATGAATATAAGCTTCTAATGTTTTCTTAAGCCATTCTTCTAAGGATCCGATCTTAAGACGT